>Ga0316209_1000701_pt1 | contig 49275 bp, 53 predicted proteins | sample 6monopyrite_MG_FD_204945 | JGI IMG/M metagenome (GOLD analysis project Ga0316209, IMG submission 204945) | Microbial mat bacterial communities from mineral coupon in-situ incubated in ocean water Damariscotta River, Maine, United States -... | ecosystem: Environmental > Aquatic > Marine >...
CCTCGCGCCGCCTGCGCCCGATGGAGGTCATCGCTCATTTCGAAGGGGTCGTTGCGGGCGAGTTGGACCTGCGGCTGGAAAGCTCCGCAGCCTCCGAATTTGCCGCAAATACCGAAACAGATACCGGCTTTTCTGTGCCCCGCGTGCGCTGGCATATGTCGTCACGGCGGGTGATGACGATGGATTGGGTGGAAGGGCATAGCATTGGCGAAAATGCGGCCCTAGATGCTGCGGGCCACAACCGCGAACAACTGGCCACGCGGGTTCTGCAACTTTTCCTTAGCCACGCGCTGCGCGACGGTTTTTTCCACGGCGACATGCATCAGGGAAATCTCAAGGTCGCTGAAAACGGCGATATCATTGCCTATGATTTCGGCATAATGGGGCGGATCGATGAATACACCCGCCGCGTCTATGCCGAAATCCTTTTTGGCTTTATCCGCAAAGATTACCAACGGGTGGCCGAAGTTCATTTCGAGGCCGGTTATGTCCCGCCGCACAATGATGTCGACGAATTCGCGCGCGCCTTGCGCGCCGTAGGCGAGCCGATTTTCGGGATGGACGCCAGCCACATCTCGATGGCGCGCCTGCTGTCCTATCTGTTTGAAGTGACTGAACGCTTTGGCATGGAAACCCGAACCGAGCTAATTTTGCTGCAACGGACGATGGTGGTAGTTGAAGGGGTCGCGCGGTCGCTTGATCCGCATATGAACATCTGGCAGGTCGCAAAGCCGACGGTAGAGGACTACATCAAGGAATCGATCGGGCCCAAGGCACTGCTCAAAGATATGGTAAAAACCGCACGCATTCTGGCCCGCTTCGGCCCGCTTTTACCTGCAATCGCACAAACAGCCCTCATCAATCAGAACAACCCGACACCGCCTTCACCGCCAAAACAGAGCGGTGTGGTGCTATCTTGGATGGCACTGGGCGGTGTCCTGACCGCCGCAATCATTTGGGCCGTGCAATCATTTTAAAGATTAGGATCACGTAGCGCGCTCACTTGGCTTGCGGCAATCGCGGTGCCGCCTTCGAGGATCAAAACCGTTTCCCCCCCTTGGCTACGCACCTCGGTGATGGTGCTATAAACATCAACCGGATCTTGCGCCAAGACCTCCTCGCCGGCAAAACTCACCGCCTCAAAACTGTAAAGCCCAAGATCGCGTGGATAGCCGCTGGAATCCAAACCGGACCATTCCACCGGATCGGCACTGACCGGAATTTCAAACCGCTCGACCTCCAACCCCTCTGCATCGCTAACAACGATTTGCACACGGTCCGCGATGCTGGCGGGATTTGGCGCTAGCGTGATCGGATCGCCATCAAAATTTGCAGCGACCGGTGCGCGTGCTTCTTTGCCAACCCATCCCGCCATCTGCGCCATCCCATTCGTGCCCATCAAGGCCGTCAGCCCCTTAAGCAAATCATTGGTCTGCACCTGTTGCTCGACCCCCGAAAAAGTCGCCAACTGAATTGCGTAGTCAGACGAATCGACCGGATTCAACGGGTCTTGATTTTGCATTTGCACGGTCAGCATTTTAAGAAATGTCTCAAAATCCGAACTGATTTCCTTATTGCTGGCATCCGATGTGCTTGCAGCAGCCGAAGCGGCAGGCGTAGCCGCCGTTGTTTGCGTAACGTCCATAATATATGTCTCCTTTAAAGCCTTAAATCCAAACCGCTTGTTTCAGCCGCAGCTACCTGCATCACAGGAATCTCCGCTTCGACAGCAGAACCGTCTACACTCGCACCACCGGTTTCATCACTTGGCTCTTGGCCGCCCTGATTTCGGAACGAGAACCCTACATCACCAAACCCAAGCTGTCTTAACTCCTGCGCCAACACCTCGATATGGCGCCGCATCAAGTCCTGGGTTTCCGGCCGCTCGGTCGTGATCGTAAGCGTCACTGCACCATCAGAGGTCGCCATCGCCAATTTAACCCGCCCCAATTCCTCTGGATTGAGGATCATTTCGGTAACTCCGTTGGGATTCTTTTGAACCGCAACCGCCATCTGTTGGGCCGCGGCAGTCGCGACTTGCGCGGGCGGTGCGGTCTTCACGTCAATGCCGCTGACCGACGCTGTAGACATGCGCTCGCCACCACCTTGCAAAGCACTTTCAAGGCCAAACGCACCATCAACAGACGCCAAGGCGCCACTTTGTGCAGCACCCACCTCAACAGGTCGCGCCATACCGGCGACAGACGCGGGGGAACTTGATTGCGCCAATCTCGGATCAATTTGCAATCTGTCGTTTGCCACCCCTTCGGGCGTCGCGCGATTATCCGGATTTGGCGGCGCGCCCGGTGTTTTAAATCCTTCTGCAGTCCGGATCTGGGTGGTCTCTTTGGGCAATGCGGCTACCATTTGCAACTGCGTCGCACTCTGCGCCGTCGACGTTAACGGCAACTGCCCCGGCGCGCCTTCCAATGGTGATTGCACGCTCACAGCCTTAGTCAAGATATTCTCTTGTATTGGCTCTTGTATCAGGCTTCGCACCTGTGCCGATACGAATGCCGGCTTTCGATCCGTCTGAAACTGTACTGCACCAACCGGGATATCTCGCGTCACAGATGGCGGTGCTGCCTCGAGGGATTGCGAAGATTCCCCCCACCCTTGCGCCACAAAAGCCAGCGGAATAGGATCGGGGCGCCCCGACTGAACACCACTTGTGACACTCGACACTTGCGTTGCCAGCGGTGTCGCAGACAAAAGTGCCGGATTTGAAGCCATCAACTGCGGCACGGGCGGCCACATACCTGACGGATCCATTTCTGGTTCACTCTCAGCATCGGTCCTCACGTCAGCGGCGACATCCAAACCCGCCTCCTCGCCCGGTGCGTCAGGCGGCGCAACCTGTTGTGCAGGCGGTAAAATTTCATCCTCATCAGCGGGAGCAACGGCCTCTCCACCTGACGGCGAAAAGAAATCACTCATCAACTGTGCAAACCGGTCAGTTGCAACCGGCTTAGCAGGTGTCGCATTTTGCCACGGCCCCGCTTGGCTTTCGGGGGACATAATAATCGACATCGATTCTCCGCCTTTCAAAATTATGTCTCACTTTTGCGCCAATATACTTACCGATTGTTTACCGGTTTGCGCGCATGGTGGAAAAAATAGATGGAAACAGACAATGACAATGATCCCTGTTCTACCTGCTCCGCACCAAGTGTCGCGGCCTGAAACGTCGAACACGACCGACAAAAAACTGCTTGATGCCGCAAAAGAACTCGAAGCAACATTTCTTTCCGAAATGCTGAAATCTGCCGGGTTCGGCGCGCCGCGATCATCTTTTGGCGGTGGCATCGGTGAAGATCGATTCAGCTCGTTCTTGCGCAATGAACAAGCCCGCGAAATGGTTGAGGCAGGCGGCATCGGCATGGCGGAAGCCCTATTTGAGGCAATGAAGGAACGGATGGATGCATAAAAAATTCATCCAGCTTCTCGAGCAAGAACGTCTGGCCATTGTCACCGCGGATTTTGACAAGATTGATTCCCTTGCAACATCAAAGCAGGCGCTGTTCGATCAAGCGCTTAACCGGGTTAAAAACAAGGCCGCGCTTTCCGAAATTCACAATGCTCTGCAACGAAACCAAGCCTTGTTTCTTGCCGCCATCGAAGGGGTTTCCGCGGCGCGACAGCGTATCAGTGCAATGCGTGAAGTCCGTGACAAATTGCGCATTTATGATCAATCTGGGCGCATTGCACAAGTCGCATCAAAAACGCCCGACCTCAGTAAACGCAGCTAAGCCAGCAAGTTGATTCAAATGCAATATATCTTCAATGCCGCCGTTAACGCCATGTTCAGCATCGCCCCCCCATCTTGAATTTATCCAAAACGGATACTCTGAATAACAATCAGAGCTGTAGTCAGAATGGCTTTCGACGCACAAATCGGTTGTTTGTGCATCCTTGAAAAACCCGGCGCAAAATGCGCCACTACAATTTAGAGGCCAAAATATGTCCAGTATTCTGACAAACAACAGCGCAATGGTTGCGCTTCAAACGCTCAAGTCCATCAACTCCGATCTCGCGCAAACACAATCCGCCATTTCCACAGGTAGAACGATCTCTTCTGCAAAAGATAACTCCGCCGTTTGGTCAATCTCCAAAGTTATGGAATCCGACGTTAAGGGCTTCAAAGCGATTTCCGACAGTCTTAACTTGGGCAGCTCGACAGTTGCCGTTGCGCGCAACGCCGCCGAGACTGTCACTGACCTGCTAACAGATATCAAAGGCAAGGTCGTCGCTGCACAGGAATCCAACGTCGACCGGACGAAAATCCAAACAGATATTTCCGCTCTGCGCGACCAAATCACATCCGTCGTCGGCGCGGCCCAGTTCAACGGGTTGAACTTGGTCAACGGCACCGAAACGACGGTCAATGTTCTCTCCTCTCTAGACCGCGATTCGTCTGGCGGCGTCACATCCTCTAACATTGCCGTCGCTGCACAAGACCTGTCTGTCGGAACATATGCCGCGAAAAACGTCCTTACAGGCAGTGATAACGTATCCGCAAATGGCGATACTGCTGGTTTCCAACTTGATAACGGCGGCGGCACAGGTTTGATCATCATTGACGACTCGGGTGCTGCATTTGCGGAAGGCGATTCCGTCTCCATTACTATCGGCGACCAAACCGCCAACTACACTGTCTCGGCCAGCGATGTCGCCGCCACAACAACATCTGATCTTGTTGCCATCGGCCTCAAGAACGCGGTAGATGCCCTCGGTATTGATGGCGTTACAGTTGACTATGATAGCGCTTCGCCTGGTGAATTGGCCTTTGCAAATGCGGGGACAGTTGACGTCGGCGTCAGTGCACAGTTCAGCAACGCGGGCTCGGGTGGCTTGGGTGCATTGTCAGCAATTGACGTATCCACTGGCGCTGGCGCAACAGCCGCTCTGGGCAACATCGAAGCTCTGATCAACTCGTCCATCGACGCCGCAGCATCTTTCGGCTCTGTCCAGGGTCGCATTGAAACCCAAAGTAACTTCATCTCCCAACTTAGTGATTCCCTAAAGTCCGGTATCGGTTCGCTTGTTGATGCAAACATGGAAGAAGCGTCTGCGCGGCTACAGGCTTTGCAGGTGCAGCAACAGCTCGGCGTGCAGTCCTTGTCGATTGCAAATCAGGCTCCTCAGTCGATCCTGTCACTATTCCGTTAATGAGTATCGGGGGTGTCGAAAAGTTCGGCTCCCTCACCTCACCCTCGCGGTAAAACCGCGTCTCGTTCCACATTGTCCCGGAAGGACCTCCCGTGAACGTCACAGAACAAGCCCGGCAAGCATATGCCCCAAAGCACTTCCCGCTGCGCACGCCACGATCCGTCGAAGCAGAGCTCATCAGCCAAGTAACTGCAAATCTAAAAAAATCAGCTTTGAACCCGCGCAAAAATTTCCCTGCACTTGTCGCCGCCCTGCACGACAACCGCAGACTTTGGACGACAATGGCCGCAGATGTCGCTGACAACCTCAACAGTCTACCGGCACCCTTGCGCGCGCAAATTTTTTACCTTGCAGAATTTACCGAACAACACAGCACCAAGGTGCTTAACGGCAAGGCCGACAGCGATGTCCTCGTAGAGATCAATACCGCAATTCTGCGTGGCCTTAACCAGATGGGAACATCCTAATGTCCGGACTGGTTCTCAAACTTAACCCCAAAGAACGCGTTTTGGTAAACGGTGCTGTCATCGAAAATGGCGACCGACGCAGCCGTCTCTCTATTTTGACACCAAACGCAAATATTCTCCGTCTGCGCGATGCCATTCGACCTGACGAAGTCAATACTCCTGTGCGACGCGTCTGCTACATTGCGCAACTCGTGCTATCCGGCGACGTCACCGAAGACGACGCAAGGTTCCAAATCCTTCGTGGAATCGAACAACTTAGCCAAGCACTTCGTGATGATGACAGCCGGCAACTTCTTGATGCAGCCACCCATTCAGCTCAGGAGAATGATTTTTACCGCGTGCTCAAGAATTTGAGGACCCTCTTACCGCGGGAGGCGCGACTTATGGCCCCGTCGCTAAGCTAATGTTTCAGGCGATTCTCCCTACGACGGGCTACGTCGGTTGGCGCTTTCTGGAACGGACGCTTGAAACGCAACAGGCAATCCTTGCAGAAAGCGCACCCATTGCGCGCGCTACCGACTATTTCCGTGAAAAAATAGGCAACATCACCTCGGCCAAAGATCTCGTGGCTGACCGTCAATTACTGACAGTTGCCCTCGGTGCTTTTGGCCTTGATGATGACATCAACAACAAGTTTTTTATTCAGAAAGTCTTGGGCGACGGGACGACAGCAGATGACGCGCTCGCCAACCGTTTGGCCGACAAAAGCTACGCCACTTTAAGCGCTGCTTTTGGCTTCGGTGACCCCGCTGGCCCGCGAACCGGTCTTTCCAATTTCGCGGAATCGATTGTAACGCGATTTGAGAAAAAGCAATTTGAGCGCGCTGTCGGTGAACAGGATAATGACTTGAGATTGGCGCTCAACATCGAGGACGGCCTCAAAGATGTGACAACGCAAACACAAGGCGAAAACGCCCAGTGGTTTTCCATGATGGGTAACGGTCCACTCCGCACGATCTTTGAAACCGCACTCGGGCTTCCGTCTTCAATCGCACAAATCGACTTGGACCAACAACTAGCCAGCTTTAAGGAAAGATCCGAAGCGGTCCTTGGAACCGACAAGCTCGCTGATTTCAATGGTCCAGATAAGCGGGAGGAATTACTTCGCATGTTCCTTATCCGGTCCGAAGCAAAGTCGTTTGCAGGCATGTCGGGCAACAATATTGCCCTAACACTTATGCAATCGGCCCCCCGGTTTTTCTAGAGTTTAAAGTCCATCCGTAGGACGTTTGTTGGAAATCGCTTGCCGCAACTTCGCAAAGTGTGCCGTGGTGCCGCGCGCATCAGACATCGCCAAAAATCCGTCGAGCGCAGGAAAACTGGCGATTGCCCTATCTGTCTCTGGATCACTTCCTCCTACATAGAGCCCCGATTGAACCATTAACGCCGCACGGTCATATTGGCCAAGCAGCCGCCTACCTTGCGCGATCAAACCATTCTCAAGATCATTGGCCGCGTCGGGTAAGGAGCGCGAGACAGATCGCAGTAGATCAATCGCTGGAAACCGCCCTCTCTCAGCAATTTCGCGGTCTAAAACGATATGACCATCCAATACACCACGCAACATATCCGCAACTGGCTCGTCCATGTCTGACCCAGCAACCAAAACCGAAAAAATCGCCGTGATATCCCCCTGCGCACCCGCACCTGGCCCCGCCCGTTCACATAACGCCGCAATCGCAGGGCCTGTTGAGGCAGGGTATCCACGCAAATTTGCGGCCTCCCCGCCCGCGACCGCTAATTCCCGATGAGCTTCACAAAACCGCGTCACCGAATCGACCAGCAGTAAAACTTGTTTACCCAAATTTCGGAAATGTTCGGCGACAGCCATCGCCGCGGGAGCGCATCGCCTGCGCACTTGTGGCGCCTGGTCCGATGTCGCAGCAACCACCACAGTGCGCGCCATACCTTCCGCGCCTAAAATATCAGCCACAAAGTGCTGTAATTCGCGTCCCCGTTCCCCAACAAGCGCGACAACGATGACATCCGCTTGAACGGTTTGCGCAAGATTTCCCAATAATGTCGACTTTCCGACACCCGATCCAGCAAACAACCCGATTCTTTGCCCTCTGACAATTGGTAAAAAGGTGTTGAAAACAGCTAAACCGGTCTCCAAACGCTTACCCAACTTTCGGCGTGCATGGGCGGGAGGCGCGGCGGCCTCGACCCGCATCGGAACCAAACCAGGTAACAACGGGCGACCGTCCAAGGGGTTCCCGCTCGGATCGACGACACGACCAAGCCAGTAATCATTCGGTGCAAAATAGACCTCTCCATCCGTGCGCACACGGTCACCGATGGCTACGCCAGATGCGCCTAACTCAATGAGAACAATAACATTTTCTAAATTAAGTTTTACAATTTGACCAGTTCTAGACCCATCATTCGCTTGCACCACAACCCGATCACCCAAGCGAGCTTTCGCACCCAGACCCGCAACTTCGATGGTGCCACCAGAAATTTCGATGACTTGGCCCATGTCGAATTGAACCTTCTGACGGGCGATATGTTTGACGGCACATTCACTGAAATTTTGTCTCATTTTGATCCTGACTTGGTTAACTACAACCTCTTCTTAAGGAATCACCCTTAATGCTTTGTTGAAGCCAAATAGGGAGAACCCCATTGTACCAATCTTTAACCATCTTTCAGACCGCCGGCGCGATGGCAAAGAACGCGGGCGCTCGCCAAGCAGTCATCGCACGAAATGTCGCGAATGCGGATACTCCGGGGTATCGGGCACGCACAATTCAGGACTTCGCCAGCTCCTATAATGCCGCCCCAGCGTCACGGGCAAAAGCAACGCGCCCGGGGCACATGGGGCAAGGCGCGAACAACAGCGCACCGGTAGAAACATACTCTACCGCCGAACCCTCCCCAAACGGTAACTCCGTTTCAATCGAAGAGGAAATGCTGAACGCGGTCAGAGTTTCAAGTGAAAACACGCGGGCCCTTGCCATCTACCGGCATGGTTTAAACGTAATTCGCATGGCATTGGGCCGCTAAAGTGACCGATTTTAAAGACGCATTATCGATCGCCACAAGCGGCATGAAAGCGCAATCAGCACGCCTTCGCCATGTTTCCGAAAATATCGCAAATAGTGATACGCCCGGTTATCGCCGCAAAACTATCTCGTTTAGCGAGATCTTGAAACAGGGCGAACAAACAGGTGCCGTTGCTGCGGGACGCGTCCGATTGGATCAATCTGCGCTCTCGAAAATCTACGACCCGACAAACCCGCTCGCGGATGAAACAGGTAATTACGACGGCTCCAATGTCAAACTTCTCGTGGAGATTGCCGACGCTCGCGAAGCACAACGCAGCTACGAAGCAAACCTCAAAATGTTCGATCAGATCAGACAAATGTCGACTGCCCTGATGGACCTTCTTAGAAATTAAAGGATAGCTAGAATGGGTATTCAAACCAACCTTGTCGCTCAGAATTATGCCGCCGGTAAAACTGCAATGGCGCCGACTGACACACCAGACAACGGGTTTGCCAATGTCGCACAAGATTTTTTATCGACGTTACAAAGCTCCGAAAAAACCGCCATGTCCACCATGACATCTGGCGCGGATCCCTTCACTTTGGTTCAGGCGCTCGCACAAACAGAATTGGCTGTGCAAACAGCGGTCACCGTTCGCGATAAAGTCGTCGAAGCCTATCAAGAAATTCTGCGTATGCCTGTCTGATGACCGAACCGGAATTCTATGATGTCATGCGCCAGGGGCTTTGGATTGCCTTTGTCGTGTCAATACCGATCCTGACAATCGCCTTGGTTTCCGGACTTGTGATCGGCCTGTTTCAGGCCCTGACCTCGGTTCAGGAACAGACGCTGACTTTCGTGCCAAAATTGGCGGGAATCATTGGCGTTTTCTGGATCACAATGGGCTTTATGTCCGAAACACTTGTCGGGTTCTTTCAGAACACCCTGATCCCGCTTATCGCAGGAGGATAATCAATGGAAAACGCCAGTTATGCCGGGATTACGCGCCAGCAGGGCCTGATGGCCGAAATGCGCACAATTGCCAACAATATCGCCAATGCATCTACAACAGGATTCAAAGCCGAAGAGGTAATGTTTTCGGAATATATCAAGAAACTCGGCGGAGATTTTCCTTCGCTATCCATGGCAACGGCAGAGGTTCGGAACACGGTGCAAACCCAAGGCGGTTTGGCGCAAACGGGCGGCCCTTTTGACCTTGCAATCGAAGGCGAAGGCTTCTTTTTGGTCGAGACGCCAAATGGCGAACGATTGACCCGCGCGGGGTCGTTCACCCCTAACGGCGATGGCGATCTTGTGACGATGGATGGCTATCCTGTTCTGGATGCAGGCGGCGCGCCGGTTTTTATCCCGCAGGGTGCGGGTGAAGTCGGTATCGCCCCTGATGGCACAATCAGCGCGGGCGGCAACCCGATCGGTCAAATCGGTCTGGTGGTACCCGCCGACCCTCTCAAAATGACCCGAGAAGGCGGAACACTTTTCAATCCACAAGGTGAATTCGACGCCGCCATCGATGGCCGCATGATGCAAGGGTTCCTCGAACAATCGAACGTCAATCCAATCATTCAAATCGGGCGCATGATCGAAGTTCAGCGCGCCTATGAACTCGGCCAAAGTTTTATGGAAAAAGAAGACGAACGCATCCGCGGCGTCATCCAAGCCCTAAGCCGTTAACCAATAGGAGACACTCCATGCTTGCTCTCAAAATCGCAGCCGCCGGGATGACCGCTCAACAAACGCGGGTCGAGGTCATTTCAAACAACCTCGCGAATATGAATACCACTGGCTATAATCCACGGCGCGCCGAATTTGCGGACCTTCACTACCAACAGGTTGCGCGACCGGGCACTATCAACGCCTCCGACGGGACGGTTTTGCCCACCGGCGTGCAGCTTGGCCTCGGTGTTCGGACCACTTCCGTTTCGGTCATGCTAAGTCAAGGTGCACTGGCGCAAACCGGCGGTGATCTTGACCTTGCTATCGAAGGAAAAGGCTACCTAGAGGTCACAATGCCCAATGGCGCCGCCGCGTTCACGCGTGACGGTGGTCTCAAGCGGTCAGGCGACGGCCTGATCGTGACATCGGACGGCTTTCCCGTGGTCCCCGACGTCACCATTCCAGACGACGCAAGGTCCATTTCAATCAACGCAGAGGGCGAAGTCTACGCCTACTTCACCGACCGCGTGCAGCCAGAATTACTAGGTCAATTTACCATTGCAGGTTTTACCAACCCCAAGGGTCTAGAGGCGATCGGCTCCAATCTGTTCCTCGAAACGCCCGCCTCCGGCCCGTCTAATGTGACAACACCCGGCCAAGACGGCTTGGGCGTTTTGCGGCAAGGATACCTCGAGGATAGTTCGGTCGACCCTGTGCGCGAAGTGACCGACCTGATCGAAGCACAGCGTGGCTATGAGCTTAACTCGAAGGTCATCACCGCCGCAGACCAAATGCTTGGTTCAATGGTGCAAATCCGATGATCCGCCTGTTATTTATCTTGGGAATACTCGCCTCGCCAGCCATGTCCCAAACGGTCGTCGCGGCGCGCACCATTCCCGCCCAATCCTTGATCGGGCCAGAGGATCTGGCTTTGCGCGACGGAACAGTCGTTGGTGGCGAATCTGATCCCCTGCTTTTTGTGGGCATGGAATCGCGCGTCGCACTTTATGCAGGGCGCCCGATCCGGGCAGCTGATGTCGGTTTTCCGGCTGTTATCGAACGCAATCAAATCGTGCCGCTCCGGTTCAAACGTGGCGGCGTGACTATCGCCACCGAGGGGCGCTCGCTTGGCCGCGCCGGCCCCGGCGAAACGGTCCGTATCATGAATCTCGCGTCCCGCTCGACCGTTAGCGCCCGCGTCGGCGCGGATGGTGTTGCCTACGTGTCTCAGTAAGGAATTTCCATGCGATTGTTCGTTCCGCTTTGCCTTCTTTTTCTCGCTGCTTGCTCTAGCACGCCTCTGGGAAAACCGCCCGAACTGACCTCGATTCAAGCGACAGCCGACCGAACCGCAATGGTCACTTATGGGCTGCCGGACAACGTGCAAACAGCCAACCTACCGGTTTCGGCAAGGTCCTCACTTTGGACCAAAGACCGCGCATCGCTCCTTGGCGACCGACGGGCCATGCAGCGTGGTGATATTCTGACCATTGTTATCGAAATCGACGACCGCGCCGAGATTTCGAATTCAACCGATCGGTCACGCTCTGCTGACCAACAAATGGGAGTGCCACAACTCCTTGGTTTGCCACAACGTGTCGATGGGCGTCTACCCGACGGTGCCACTATGTCCAGCGCCGTGCAGCTCAACTCTAGCAGTTCCGCTGCCGGCAACGGATCAGTGCGCCGCAATGAAAAACTTACACTTCGGATCGCTGCAACTATTATGGATGTCTTACCCAACGGCGTGATGTCGATTGCCGGGCAACAAGAGGTGCGCGTCAATTTTGAGCTGCGCGAACTCATGGTCAGCGGTTTTGTGCGGCCTGCCGACGTCACACGACAAAACGAGATCACCTATGACAAGATCGCATCAGCACGCATTTCTTACGGCGGCCGCGGTCAAATCACGGACATGCAACAACCCCGCTACGGCCAACAAGCCCTAGAATCAATTTTACCGTTCTAGCAAACCCAAGGACACCAAAATGAAGAAACTTTTCCTTCCGCTTATCCTGCTTCTCATTGGTGTCGGCGGTGGTGTCGGCGCAGGGCTATTCCTGCTACCAAATGAACCTGGGTCGGATGGAAACGATGTTGCAGTAGCCTGCGCCGAACCATCTTCGCCTGATCACATCCAAAAAACAGACGTCGCCGTTGTAGATAGCAAAGGTGACCCAATCATCAATGAATTTGCCAAACTCAATAATCAATTCATCGTGCCGATTGTCGAAGATGGGGTCGTCAGTGCAATGGTCGTCTTGGCATTAAGCATCGAGGTCGAGCCCGGTAAAAAAGAGTCAGTTTTCCTCGCCGAACCAAAGCTGCGCGATGCATTCCTGCAAGCCATGTTTGATCACGCCAACATCGGCGGCTTCTCGGGCAACTTTACCAGCGCACAAAGCCTGCGCCCCCTACGCGAAGACCTGGTGCGACGCGCAAAACAAATCATCCCAAGTATCGCAAAAGATGTCTTGATCATGGATATCGTTCGTCAGGACGTATAATCATCTTTGCGAACGGCCTTTCGCTTTGCCATCGCCGCCCGCGCCCTTTCCAATGCAAGGACAGCCTGATCACGCCCAAACGCGCGCCGGGCTGTTTGCTTGCAATGGTCCTGCTTGACCAGGCACCGGGCCAATTCACTATTGATCAACCGCCGGCGCTGCTCCACCCAAGCCAACCATTGACCATCGGCACCCGCAACAAGTGCAGTATCTGCTTGATCCAATATCGCCTCTGCCCGATCACTTCGGGATTGTTCCAACGATTTCAAAGTCGCTCGCAATTCCACCTCGCGGGCCTTTGCTACGGCTAATTCGCTCTGCGCAGCCTGAAACGCCGCATCAGTAATCCGCGCAAGTTGCACCAAATCTCGCTTCATGCTCATCGACGACGCGCCTTATCTCTCATGCTTTCCGCAAACCTGATCGCGGCCGCAACCGCCGCATAGCTATCCGGCGCAATCTCGGCCCCGATATCCACGGTCGCAAAAAGCGATCGCGCAGTTGGTGGATCAGAATGAATCGCGATACCGTGCTCCATCGCGCTCTCACGGATACGCGCCGCAATTTCGTCAACGCCCTTCGCAATGCAAACGGGCGCGCCAATCGTGCTACGATCCCATTTGAGCGCAACAGAATAGTGGGTCGGGTTAACGATCACTACGTCGGCGGTCGGGACATCCGCCAACATCTGGTTCATCGCAATTTCGATCCCCTTTTGGCGCCGCTGCTGCTTCAACATCGGATCGCCCTCGGATTGCTTCATTTCATCCATCATTTCCTTACGCGACATCCGGTGCTTGCGGTGATGTTCTGCGGTTTGCCAAACATAATCGATAAGCCCAATCACTGACGCAATGGCCAAAACGATGAGCATCAAACCTGCGGTCAATCGACCCAACTCAACCACGACCATACCGGGTTCAAGATACATCGTTGCAACAATACGATCCATTTGGCCCGCCAAATAAATCCCCAAAACGGCACCATAAATCGAAAGCTTGGTAAAGCTTTTGACAAACTCAAAAATGCCCTGCCGACCGAACTTGTTCTTAACCCCCGAAATGATTGAAATTCGCGAAGCCTTGATCACAAGCTTATCCGGCGCAAAAACAATGGCGCGCTGCGCCAAAATCGTAAGCAAAGCCAGCGCAGCAGGAATAAGAAACCACGGCATCATGTTCATCGCAACAGAGCCCATGACCCCGATCAATAACGGACTAGGGTTCCCCGAAAACATCAGCATTCCCAATTCGTCGGCTTGGTCCAACAAAGTCTTGAGCGCGGATCCGGTTCCGATCAATGTCGTCCCACCCAATGCCGCGACAGTTATCACCATTCCAGCATAACTGGCGGCCGTCGTCAGATCGTTGGATTTGGCAATTTCACCCTTCTTACGGGCGTCGTCCAATTTCTTTTGGCTTGGCTCATATTGCTTGTCTTCGTCTTGATCGCTCATCAGCGCGCCTCAAACGGAGCAGCAAGGAAATCCCCAAAAGCGGTCATCCAAATAGCCAAAAGAACAGGCGTCGCAATAAGCATCATTATCAAACCACCTGCTGTAATCGCCGGCGCCCCAATAAAAGAAACCAACAATTGCGGCATCGCGCGATTGATCACGCCCAACGTCACATTGTAAATCAGAGACGCCACAACAAACGGGGCCGCAAGGGTAAAGCCCAGCGCAAACGTGCGCGAAACTTCTTTTACGCCAACAGTCATCATCAACTCTGGCGCTATCAAGACCCCAAAGGGCAACATTTGATAACTCTGCAGCATATACGCGACAATCTGGACGTGAAGCCCCAATATTGCCGCAAGCGCCAATCCCCCGATCACGAAAAACCGCCCCATTGCGGGCAGCGGATCGACGCCCGCCGTGCCACCAAAAATCTGCGAAAGCGACGTCGACTGTGCTGCGATAGAGCCCGCAATCTGCAAAACAAAAACAAAAAACCGCAATCCCAAACCAAAGAACAAGCCTGCAAAAACCTCTGGTCCCAACAATTGCACCGCGCCGATCAACGAGACGGGCGCGGGTCCAATCGAAGACGCCAAAGTTGGTGCCACGATCACTGTAAAAGCAAGGGTCACCCCCAAGCGCAATCTCAACGGAACCGATTGCTCGCCAAAAACCGGCAAAACGGCCAACATCGCTCCGACCCGCACAAATACTGCAAAACCAAGCCAAAGCAGGGGCTGGACGATTGGAACGATACTGGCGAGATCGGCAATCATGCGACCGGCACCAAACCGACCAATGCAGGCCTCGCGTCAATGCCGATTTCTTCAAAAGATAAGACTGGATTCATGATGCCCTTTGCCGTCATCACAGTCCGCAAAAACCGGCGCCGCCGCATTGATGTCACCACGGCCGCATAGGTTCCTGAGTTTGCAGCTTGGCTCAACTTGGCCAAAATGCCGTCGGCCAGTTCATTAAAACTATCTGGCGGTAAGGCAACATCGCCGGTGCCGCGATCAGAACGAATTTCATAGGTCGCGAATGTATCCTCCCATTCCGGTGCAAGCTGAACCAACGGAATTGTGCCGTCCGGTCTGCGCATCTCGGCAACCAACTGAAAACCCAATCTTTGCCGGACGTGTTCTGTGATCCCTTCAACATTTTGGTGAAGCTGCCGACCTTCGGCAACGGCCTCGAGGATCAGCGCCAAATTCCTCACCGAAACGCGCTCCTCAAGAAGCAATCTCAAGACCGCCAGCAAAACATCGATCGGCACTTTGTCAGGGATTAACTCATCCAAAAGCTTCCGATTTGCATCTGCCCTGTCTGGATCTGTCAAGTTTGACATTTCATTAAGGCGGCGGCGCAATGCTTTATGTGTCATCAACCTTGGGAAGTTTCGTTTCACGACCTCTAGCAAATGTGTCGCCAAAACCTCGGCTGGCTGAACCGTTGTCAGGCCTGCAAGTGCCGCCGACTCCTGCGCCGAAGTCGAAATCCAGCGGGCGGGAGCGCCATAGACCGGTTCATTTACGTTATCCCCAGGCAAGTCGACATCCGCATCGTCGCTCAACAAAGCCAAAATACGATCCGGCACCAAACGGTCTCGGACTTGTTCGACTCCATGGACACGAACGACATAATAACCAGGCGGCAACGACGCGTTGTCTGTTAGACGAATTTCTGGCAGTAGAACCCCAAAAGTCGTCGCGACATGGTTTCGCATATTCGCGATCCGAGCATCCAACCCGGTTCCGGGGTCGAGCACCATTTCGACCAGATCGGGCGCAAATTCAACATGAATATCATCCAGGTCCAACAGATCACCCATCGACGCCTTGGAGGGCGTCGTAGCTTTTGGCATATTTTGAATTTGAGCAGCCTCAGCTTCGCGTTTTGCCGCTTTACTCATAACGAATGCACAGCCGCCAAGCGTAATCGAACCCAGCATAAATGGTAGAAATGGCAAGCCCGGCACCAACGCAAAAAGCCCCATAAGGATCGCAACCGTGGTCAAGGCCGCCGGATGGCGCCCCAACTGCGCCACCAACGCGAGGTCAGTCGCGCCCTTCGCGCCACCGCGCGCCAACAACAATGCTGACGCAATTGAAATGATGACTGCCGGAATTTGCGAGACCAGACCATCGCCCACGGTCAAAATTGCGTATGTTTCAAATGCCTGCCCAATCGGCATCCCTTGCATGGTCACGCCAATGATCAACCCCATAATCAGGTTGAGGGCCGTTATCAAAAGCCCCGCGATTGCGTCACCTTTTACAAACTTGGAAGCCCCATCGAGAGATCCGAAAAATGTTGTTTCCGCCTGCTCTGTTTCACGACGAAGTTTGGCTTCAGCGTGATCAATTGCACCCGCCGACATATCCGCGTCGATAGCCAACTGCTTTCCGGGCATCGCGTCCAGCGCAAAGCGGGCACCAACCTCCGCCATTCGCGTCGCACCCTTATTGATCACCACAAAATTAACAATCAAAAGAACGCAAAAGACAACCAAACCAAGCAAAACATTACCGCCCATAACGAACATGGCAAAGCCTTCGATAACATCACCTGCAGCATTCGTTCCGGTATGCCCTTCTCCGATAATTAGCTTTGTTGACGAAACATTCAGCGACAGGCGCAACATCAGCGATGCCAGCAATACTGTCGGAAACGCCGAAAAATCCAAGGGGCGCTCAATAAACAGTGTTACAGTGAACATTAGGATCGCAAGGGCAAATGACGCCGCCAATCCGATATCTAAAACCCAAGCTGGAACAGGTAAAATCATCATCACGATAATCGCCATAAGCGCGAGTGCCAATAAAATTGTAGGTTGGAATATTCTCCCGAGAGCCGCTCTATCCATGCTCAAATATCAACTCGAATATTCAAACTATGTTCAAAGCTTTGCCCAGGGCCAACTCTCCATCTCAAATCAAAATAACCACTATCTCTGCAATCTTTAGAGAAATCATGAACCAAGCCAACAAACATATTTGCGCACCTTCTGCTGCGATATGGTTAACTTTTAAGTTCTATCTATTTACAAAGAGTAACCGGAAAACGACTATTCTGGGACTGCCACAAATCTCAACAATATTTCGTCAAGTAAATTACGCATGTCCGCGCTTTGCGCCAAGAGACGCCGACCATCAGCAAGTGGCTGCTCACCATCCGTCGGAATATTCACCTCCGATAACACTGACCGCGAAACGTCCTGCAATAGCGCGTCGTCGCCCCTCGCAAGCGTGGTCCAGTTCCCTAATTTCCAATCATCGCCCTGCGCGACCGCAGATATTGTATCTTGGCCCGCAAGAACAAGTTCTGCCTGACCGCGGATTTTTTCCGCACGCTCGGTGGACAGGCCAAGCAATTCGTCGATAGCAGCCTCGGCATCACCAATTTCCAACGCGGCAGAAGATCGCAAATAACGCCGCTCCATCATTGCACTACCAACCGCCTGCCCCCCGATGATTTCCATGGCGCGTTCAGGCAATCCAAGCGTCAAAAGTCTGGCGGCAACCGCGTTTTCCGCCTCCGGGCTCACAGATTCTAAGGTCGTCGAAAACGCCAGTTCAAGAAACGCGGTATCCTCATAGCGGGTCGTTGCGGCAATTACCGCTCCAGAGGTCAGTTCATCTACCCGTTCGTTACCGATAGCCCCCGCCTCATCCGACAAAAGCCGAAACGCCGCACGAAGGTCATCGACGGCAATATGAGCTCTCACTTGCGCGACAGCCAACTCCCCTACAATTTCGCCACCCTTGCTCTCAAAGCGCAAAATATCACCCAATGCGATCGCTTCAGAATCAATATTCGCATCAGTTTCAACCGCCAATGTCAGATAGTCGATTAGCGCGCTGGGCGTCATGCGCGAATCCGTGGCGACAAGAAAAGCAAACGCCTCCGCGGCCTCGTCCGTTTTACCCATTTCAGACAAAAGTTCAGTCTGCGCAATAGCGGCTTCAAATGTAGTATCCGATCCATTAACCTTATTAGAAATTACCATTTCAGCAGCTTCAAAATCACCTCGCGCTCTAAATCTATTGGATAACTTTGGACCCAAATGGTTTCGAAGTTGGGCAGGAAGCGCCCGAAATTCTCTCAAAATTCCATTACGATCAATCTCAACCTTTGTGGGTCTATTTTGCGCAAGCAGCGCCCAAAGCGCCGCAGGACCACTACACCCCAACTGCGCGGACAACCCGTCCGGCTCGATGAGATCACCATCGATAATCGCGCCCATGACCGATAGAATTTCGCGCTCTTGTGAATTTTCGCCGTCAATCTTTAACGCATTTCGGGCCTCTCGGCCAAATCCAAAAACAATATATGATTTTGCCAATTGAACGACGGCAGACGGATCGATACGATCAAACTCACCCGCGATCCGCGCGCGCGCCTGCGCCGTTCTTTCCGCATATGGCGGACCATCCGCCCAATTTCCGACAGCAAAATAGCTCTCTGGCAAACATGTTTCCGGCATATTGATGTCGGTGGTCGCCCGCTCGGCACCCAAGTCTATGCTAGTACGAGTCAAAAGTCCGGGTTCATTCCGAGCAAAATGGGAATCAAGTTGCGCTGGAACCGCTCGTGATAATTGCAAATTATCAGACGGCGCAAGCAACCCCTGCGTTGCCCCACGAGCCAAACTTTCGACGATAACCTGCTCCAAGGCATTAAGCTCGGTGCGATTTTCAAGCGCCGAAGCAAAGTCCACAATTGGTATCGGCCTGACCTCTGGCCTCATAGCTAAAGGGCGCACATCTGTAAGAATCGGCAAAATCGGTCGAGTGGGCTCCTCGACTTCTCGATCAAGCACCTCCTCGAACTTCGAGTCAGGCCTAGCGGGCCCATCGTTAATGTCGATAACCAGCTTGTCAGGCTTCCACAAAAACGCGGTTGCATTACAGTCGCAGTCAGAAAAAAGAACAAGGCGTGACTGCTCCTGTTCATTTTTTAAACTTCGAATTCGCGCAGTAGATATACGTGAAAAAACGCCGGAGGTATCAAATTCACTGACACCCTCAACTTGAACCGCATAACCATCCGCAACACGCCCAACCTTCCAATCAGATCCGACTGGAATATCCACCACTAAGCGGACGAATTCCGGATGATCCCCCGACCGCACAACAGCAGGCGCGCCATAAATGACCGTTCCGTAAGTGACCGCTAAAAAGCAAAACACCCAACGCATCATGCCGCATCCTGTTTGACAGACTTCAGAGCTTCTTCAAGGTCTGAGTACGTGGGGCGGAAAGGCCCCGGTGTGTTCTGGCGCCCCACTTCAATGCAAATATTTGGCGCATGAAGATGCAAGTTCGCAACCAGAACTTCTCGGATCAACTGATAAAACTGTCCGTCCTCTTCAATGACGGCCTTCACCTTGACACCAAAGGGACCAACCAAGCCGTAAGCCAAGAAAACGCCAAGAAATGTTCCCACCAAAGCACCACCGATCATCTTGCCCAAAACTTCGGGTGGTTGGTCGATCGACCCCATCGTTTTAATCACGCCAAGAACCGCGGCAACGATACCCAGCGCTGGAAGTCCATCGGCGATCGTCTGAAGCGCGTGCGTTGAATGCATCCGGTGATGCATCGTAGCCTCTATCCGCTTTTCGAGAACCTCTTCAACTTGATGGGGGTCATCATAATTCATTGAGCCAGAACGCAACGTATCACAAATCAACTCAACAGCTTCGCGGTCGGCCAGTATTCTTGGGTATTTGCCAAAAATTGACGACTCATCTGGGCCTTCGATATGCTCCTCGAGCGCAACAGGGTTTGCGCGCGCAATTCGGATCAATTCAAATAATAGGCACAACAAATCACTATAATCCTGCTGCTTCCACTTCGCGCCTTTGAATACTTTTCCCACATCTTTCAACGTATGCTTGATCGCTGGCATATCGTTGCTAATCACAAATGCACCAAGCGCCGCGCCGCCGATCATGATCATCTCGAACGGGAGGGTTTTCATAATGATCGCCATCTTGCCACCAGCGAGCAAATAGCCCCCAAAAACCATGACGAAAATAATAACGATGCCAATGAGGCCAATCATAGGATTGTGTTCCTTATTTGTAGCCAGATTCGTCTGGCCTGTTCGGTATGATGCAAATGCGTTAAGGAATCGTCTGCCCTAGCGCGTTGGAACCAATGCATTTCGCCCCGCCAAAACAACGCTGAATGAATAAGCCGTTTCAGGCGTCAGGCCGGCCATGACTTTGGCCGCAGCAATAGGATCCATCATTCCTAAAAACCCAGCCGCGAATTGCGGTGGCATTTGCTCAAACAATGCTGATGCATCTTTTGGAGCCATATTTTCGTAAACCGTCGTCAGGCGGCCCAAATCGGTTTGCGCGGCTGTATCTGCCAACGCAATCGTTGCACTTAACGCTTCTTCTGCTTGACGCAACGCGGCGATCTGATCGGTCACCTCTCCCTCCGTCACGTTCAGGGCCTGAACCCGGTCTGCAAACATAGCTTCACGCGCTGCCAAGCGTTCCTCGCGGGCTTTCAATGCGGCCAAAATATCAGAGGTTGGCGTCTCTACAGCACTTTGCTCGGGTGCCGGTTCATGCGGCTCTGCTTGGTCGGGACTTTTTGCAAGCGCCTCGCCGGCCCCAACAGTGACCCGCATAACCGCCGACAATACCAAAAGCACGCCGATCACATGCAATGGGCCCCGCTTTCTTCGAAATTCACGTGTCATTGCGCGGCCTCTGCCTGATCTGCGCGGCGCACAAAAAACGGACTTACCGGAATAACCGGCGCTTTTGGCGCGATCGGGGTCGGCGCGTCAGGAACATCATGCATCGACGCTATCAATAGCTCGAGTTTGCGCGCGGACGCTTCTGCCCTTGTATTAATGCTGGCAAGGTTTTCTACCGAGGACGTCGCGGTCGACTGCGCGGAACTCAATGCCTTCGCAAGATCATCGACCTGCGCCGAGAGAACGGCGACCGCGCCGCCAACTCCCTTTTCAAGATCCGTAAACCGGCGAAGCCTGCGTGAAAGCACATGACAATAAAGCCCTGCACCCAATGCCCCCGCGACGAGTAAGATATCTGCTATGAACGCCATTCTGGCCCCCTCAATTAATTACGAATTCCATAATCAGAAGATCGCGAACGCGGCCTTCCCCTGTCACGATTTGAACACGCCGCAACATTTGCCCCCGTAGCCGCATCAGTGCCGTCGGATCCTCTAGCTCCGCAATCTCGACTGCGCGCAAATACCCATTCAACACGTCAATAATGCGCGGTTTAACGGCCTCAACCTCAGCTGCATATTCTGGTGCGACTTCAAGTTGTGCAGCGAATCGCAACAAGGCGCGTGACCCTTGGTCGGGCAACGAAATCACCAATGGATCCAATGCCACAAACGCGATCTGCGCAAATGGTTCTGCCGACTCATCACTCGCTTCTTTCACAGCACCCGGATCAGAAGACCCGCCAATAATTCCTGACTTAACAGCAAAAAAGCCACCACCGCCGCCCGCAATCGCAAGCACCAGCCCCGCAATGAGCGGCAGCTTCGATTTCTTCGGTGGTGCGGATTCATCCAAGTCTGCAATGGCCGTCATTATCTCGCCCTCATTCTTTTCTCTTGAGTTCATATAAACTTGGAAGCCCTAACCGATTGTTAAGGCTGTTGCTCCAAACAAGAGAAATGAACGGGCAGAAGCCCCTCGATCTGGAGAAACCAATTGCAAAGTCTGATGTCAGTGTGGACCGCCCTCGATGCGCGTAAACGACTTTTCGTAATCGTCGCGACACTCGCCGTATTCGGATCGGTTCTCTTGCTCGCCCAAGGCAGCGGATCGCGGGATATGTCATTGCTCTTTGGAGGATTGGAGCCCGCGGCGGCGGGGGATGTGGTCAAATCATTGGACGCACAAGGCGCCGTATATGAAGTGCGCGGCAACGCAATCTATGTTGCAAGCGCTCAACGCGATAGCCTGCGCATGTCACTGGCTGGTGAAGGACTGCCTATCAGCGGATCGCAGGGGTATGAACTTCTGGATACATTGTCCGGCTTTGGCACAACCTCACAAATGTTCGACGCGGCCTATTGGCGTGCAAAAGAAGGGGAGTTGGCGCGCACGATCCTCACTAGCCCTCAAATTCGCTCCGCTCGCGTTCACATCGCAACGCCCAACGCACGCTCGTTCCGGCGTGAACAGACCGCAACGGCAGCCGTCAATGTCACAACCGCGGGTTCGTCGCTCTCTTCGCGCCAGATCAAGGCACTTCAATACCTGGTCGCGGCTGCCGTGCCAGGTTTGGAGCCCGCCGACGTCGCCGTCATCGATGGCAACGGCGGCCTCGTTTCCGACAGCGAGGGCCAAGCCAGTGGCGCAAGCGGCGATGAAAAGGCCGCAGAATTGCGCAGCCGGGCCGAACGACTGCTCGCCGCTCGTGTTGGCGCTGGCAATGCTATCGTGGAGGTCTCCGTCGAAACCGTAACCGAATCAGAAATGATCACCGAACGGACTTTTGACCCTGATGTTCGGGTCGCGATCAGCACAGATGTCACGGAAAGCGCCACAAGATCCCAAGATAGCCGCGGCGGTGACGTCACCGTTGCCTCAAACCTGCCCGGCGGAGATGCCGCCGATGGCGCCGGCACCTCCAACAACGAAAACTCGGAAAGCCGCGCATTAACCAATTACGAAGTCAATGAAACGAACAGACAGCTTACCCGGGTGCCAGGCGATGTGCGCCGCCTCACAGTTGCAGTTTTGGTTAACGATGTGGTCACCATCGATCAGGAAGGCGTGCAAACCACAACGCCACGATCCGCCGAAGAGCTCCAATCTCTCGAAGCACTGGTTGCCTCGGCGGTGGGTTACAATCAGGACCGTGGTGACGAAATCACACTGCGGTCGATGACGTTCGAGCCCATCGCAGTGCTCGGAACCGACGGGGTCACATCAACAGGCACGCCGCTCAATCTGATGCGGTTGATCCAGATTGCTGTATTGGCCGTTGTCTCGCTCGTATTGGGCCTGTTTGTCGTCAGACCAATTTTGGCGCCGTCGCGCCTGCCCGCCTTAGGGCCACCCACTGGTGCAAATATTCTCGAACAAAATGCAACGCCGATGGCAGCCGGACAATTGGAGGCAACCCCGAATGGCACCCTCGCTCTCCCCAATAATAGCGCAAGCGCCAACCAAGATGATCCCGATCCGGTGAACCGGTTGCGCAAAATGATCAGCGAACGGGAATCCGAAACGATCCAGATCCTTCAAGACTGGATGGAACAACCTGACGAAGTAGAGAAAGCATAAATGTCCCTCACTCTTACGCTCGAATCTTTCGACGATGAATCGGTTGCAGCGCAAAAATCCCATCCGGAGTTTACGCGCGGCTTCGAAGAAGGCATCGCCGCAGGCAGGCAAGAAGCCGAGCTTGCACAAGGCAATTTAAGTGCCGCATTGGTAGGCGCGATCGCCGACACCGGTTTCACATTTGCCGAAGCACGGCAATCGGTTATCGCCGATCTGGAACCTTTGCTCACCGCGATAACGACACATATTTTGCCAGCGACACAGACCATCGGACTGGCAACGACAATCTGCGAAATCCTGCAATCTGCGGCAAAAGCAGAACTGCCCACACAGCCGGTCATCACCGTTCATCCCGAAAACGTCGACGCCATGCTCGCTGCTCTCGGCGACGTGCCCGCGCGTGGCGTAAAAATCCTGACCGATCCCACACTCACGACCCACGCAGCGTGGCTCAGTATGAATGGTCACAGCTCGGCCATTGATTTCGAAAATACGTTTGCCGCCGTGCGAACCGCACTGCGCGCCTACTCCGACCCACTTGAAAGGACGATAAACCATGGCTGATCCGCAACCCAAACTGGACGCGTTAAACGAAGAACACCCGCTGCACAGCATCCCGATCGAGGTTACTGTCTCGGTTGGCAAGGCGCGGCCGCTTGTGCGGGACCTTCTGAAACTAAGCGAGAACGCCGTGCTCCCACTTGACCGAAAAATGAACGACCCGGTCGAATTGTATGTTGGCGACCGGCTCATTGCGCGAGGCGAACTTCAAGAACTGGAGGGTGGTGACACCGGACAACTGGCCATCCGCTTGACCGAAGTCGCCACCCACAAAGGGGACTTTCATTAAATGCGGGGTTTGATTTGCTTGGCGTTGGCCACGATTGCACTATCCGCCATGCCGGCCAACGCTCAGGATGTCTCACTCTCGCTCGGCGACACCGGATCGTTGACCACGCGATCCGTGCAACTTTTTGCACTCATCACGGTCCTTAGCCTTGTGCCGGGGATCGCTATTATGGTGACGAGTTTTCCATTCATCGTCACCGTGCTTGCAATTTTACGACAAGCGATCGGCCTCCAGCAATCGCCGCCCAACATGCTAATGGTTTCCTTGGCACTGTTCTTGACATATTTTGTCATGGAACCCGTGTTTACCGCCGCATACACGGACGGGGTCGCACCGCTTCTCGCGGGTGAGGTCGAAGTCGAAGAAGCGTTTGCCCGGACGATGGTTCCCTTGCGAGGATTCATGACAAACCGGGTTGATCCACAAACTTTTGAGGATTTGGCCGCTTTGCGCAGCGACGTTCCACTTGATATAATAATCAAAGATGCACCACTTTCCGTCCTGATCCCGTCCTTCATGCTTAGTGAACTTGAACGGGCATTTCAGGTCGGCTTTCTGGTCTTTTTGCCATTCCTTATAATCGATCTTGTTGTCGCAGCGGTGCTCATGTCGATGGGGATGTTGATGGTTCCGCCCGCAATTGTTTCTCTCCCGTTTAAACTGGCATTCTTTGTCGTCGCAGATGGCTGGGGGTTGGTCGCTGCCAGTTTGGTGCGCAGTTACACCTAACCTGCTAGCGGACAATGAACTCCGCTTGAAGCGCGCCGCTGGCTTTGATGCTTTTCAAAATATCGATCATATCGCGCGGCGCTACGCCCAGGGCATTCAGTCCCGCAATCACTTCGGAAAGGGATGTGCCTTCGCGAAGCTCAGCAAGCCCAATCCCGGGCTCATCCGTAATCGATGCCGTCGTCCTTGGCACAACAACTGTTTCACCAGGTGAAAATGGGTTTGGTTGCGCGACGAGCGGCGCTTCTTCGATACGCAGTGTCAAGTTCCCCTGGCTGACCGCCACGCGGCTGATTCGGACATCTTCGCCCATCACAATTGTCCCTGAGGCCTGATCAACAACAACGCGCGCGCGGCGCTCCGGCTCAACCAAAATATTCTCAATGCGCCCCAACGCATGGGCGGGAGACGGCATTTTTGTAGCCGTTATGTTTAACTCAACTGTGCCAGAATCCAACATCACCGCAACCTGTCGCCCAAAATTATCGTTGATCGCTCTTTCAATACGACCCGCAGTCGTGAAGTCGGGAGTTCGTAGCGCCAACCGCAATGATGTAAGTGACCCAAAGTCAAAATCCACTTCACGCTCGACCGTGGCCCCAGAAGGGATAACCCCCGACGTGGGCACACCTCGAACAACCGAGGCCCCGTTTCCCGTGGCAGAGGCTCCACCTGCAATAATTGTGCCCTGTGCGACCGCATAAATTTCTGCATCTGCCGCGTTCAAAGGCGTCATGATCAATGTCCCCCCCAGCAGACTATTGGCATCGCCGATTGCGGATACCGTAACGTCTATCGGACTGCCCGCTCGGGCAAATGGCGGCAAACTGGCAGTCACAAGAACCGCGGCAACATTCTTGGGCCGGAACTGTTCTCCGGTGACGTTTACGCCAAGGCGTTCAAGAATATTGATCATGATTTCTTCGGTGAAGGGCGAATTTCGCAGCCCATCTCCGGTTCCGTTCAAACCCACAACCAATCCGTAGCCGACCAGATCGTTCGACCGCACCCCATCAAACTCCACCAAGTCTTTCAGCCGGATAGGGGCAGAAACTACGACCGCCGGAAATATGCCCATTAACACCGCTACCGATAGGCTGCGAAAAACACCCATTAAATATACTCCACTAGGCTAAGCTGTGACAATCGGGATGTGACTGTAAAATGGGTTTCCAACTGGGCTTGGACCGCTTCGAGCCGTGTGGCTGTCTCGAACGGATCCGCAGTCTCCATAGTGTTTTGGGCAATGCTTAACGTGGCCCGTTCTGTTTCCAGTCGTGTTTGCCCCGTCGCGACAATTGATTGCAAGTTTCCAAGCTGTCCCTGAATTTTGGCCGTCGATCCCGACACGCCAAGCAAATCAAGACCTGCTCTTTGCAAAAGACTACCTCTGTCGAGTTGTGTCAAATTCGAGGTCAAATCAGACATGATTGCCCCAAGGGCACCAGCCTTTAATAGGTCCCGAATAGCTTGGTCATCCGCCCTGACATCAACATCAATTTCAAGGTTGTCGGCGATGCGGCGCGTTGGCGCATCTCCGGTATCACCCTGATATCCGACGGTGGCAAAACCGCCCGCTGGATCATTAAACCAATCGTCAACGACTTGCAGAACTGCATCCGTCGTCACAGCCCCACCGATCGTCGCCAAAATATCATCGAGCATGATCTGTGGATCAGCAAGCGGCGGAGTTTGCACTTCAACACCACCGAATAGCATTCGACCGGCGAATTGACCGTTCAGACTATTAACCATGTCATCAAATGCCAGTCGTGCAATATCGCCCGCCTGGTCAATTTGCTGAGCCTGACTTTGCCCCGACACAAGTAGCAATGCATCCGCCGTATCAGAGCGACTTTGATCAATCCGTCCTAAAGAAATCTGCATTTGATCAAGAATCGTCGCGGTTTCGTTAGCCGCAACTCGATACGCATCCAACACATTCAAGCTATAGACGATCCCCGAGAATTGACGCGTATCGCCGCCAAGTTGAGCAGTGATGTCAGCCACTTTCCCAGTCGACAATTCCTGCCCCAATCGGGCAAGGTCAGACTTAATCGCGCCGCCGTTTTTAAGCGACATAAACTGCTGCGACATATCGCCGATGGATACAACTGGCATGGCTTAAATCTCCAAGATTTGCTGAATCATTGAACTTACGGTCTGGATCACTTTCGCGTTGGCAGCATAGGCTTGCTCAACGCGCAAAAGGATTTGCAACTCAATATCGGTATCGACGCCACCGGCCAGTTCCGCGTTATTAAGGCTATCCCATCTTGCAGCTGTAAAACTAAGCTGCGTTTCTGCGTTCAGTCGGTTCTGGCTGGCAGAGGACGAGAAAACCGCAAGGCGTTCAGCCGCTGACATCGACGACGCTCCGCGCGCATCGGTCAACGCATTCAACCACCTGTTCAATTGTGCCGGGTTGCCTGTCGGACCTGCGACCGTCGCCCCAACGCCATCGCGCCAATTTGCCAAGGCACCCCCTTGCGAGGGATCGACAGAGGCATTCACCGAGAGCCGCGCCGCCAGACCAATATAGTCAGCGGGGTCAGCAGGACCACCTGAATCCGTTAGCAACCCGGTCAGAGAGACCGAGGGGTCGACCGTCGCGTCCGAAAATCTCTGGACCAAGTCTAACGCCACGTCATCAAGTTCTTGTTGTGTTGTTACCAGACTGTCATCTCGCAGCCTAAATGCGGCTTCCAACGCCCCCCCCGACAGGCGCCCAAATCCGTCATCGGCGTCCAATGGAACGCCGTCGCGGGTAATCCCTGACAGGCCCCCCGACGCCAGGGTCATGTCTGCAACAATTGTTGGCGTGCGGTTAAATCCGAATTGGGCGGCTGTACCATCAATAAGGATAAGTCCAGAAGTCGTCATCAGGCCAAGCTGATCATTCCCGCGATCAAGCTCGCGGATGGGAACAATCGCAGCAATCTCATCAACAACCAGTTGTCGCGCGTCAAACAAGCTCGAAGGATCCTGCCCGACTGCACGGGTCCGAGTTATATCGGCGTTTAGTTGCTCCAACATGCGCAAATTTGCGTTCAATGTATCTACATCACGACCGATCGCAGCATCCGCGTCTTGCCGCATCCCCTGAATCGCAGCGGCATCTTCTTTGATGGCTCCGACCAAGCCCTGCAAGGCAGTGTTGACAGTTGACAATCGCTGGTCCGACGCCGGATCCGACGCCGCAGAAATCAGCGATTTTTCAAAACCCGCAAGCCGACCTGCAATGCTGTCAGGGTTGCCCGCAACACCAATCAGGCTCTCGACTTCGCCCAACATGTCAGCCGTGCGCTGTTCGGCATTCAGTCGCGCTTCGGCAAGTCGGCGGTCGCCCGTCAAGCCCTTGTCGCCCGCGCGGGTCACCCCATCAACGCGCACCCCCCCATTGGCCGAAGATGTCTCCAACTGCCTGCGCCCATACCCTTCAGTCAAGGCATTCGACAGATTACTTGAAACCACTTCCGCTGTTCTGGACGTCGCGTTCAGCCCGCTTAGTGCGTTATTTAATGCGCTCGAAATGCTCATCGGGGTGCCCTTTCTACGATCCGCTTATCGCTTGATATTTGTTGTTTCTTGCAACATTTCATCAACCGTCTGAATCACTTTTGCATTCGACGAATACGCGCGTTGTGTTTGGATAAGTTGGGTCAATTCACCCGCCACATCCGTTGTCGATTCTTCTCGCGCATAACTCACGATATCGCCTGTTGGCCCATCACCAGCGTCCCACATAAAGAACGATCCACTATCAGGGGTCACGCGGTAACTTTGCTGATCGAGCGCCTCAAGGCCGTTGACATTTGAAACGTCAATGAGCGGTATTTGATATAGAATGCGGTTGATGCCGGTATCAAACGATGCCCTGACAAATCCATTCGGATCGACCTCAATACCCGTCAAACTGCCAACGGGCGTTCCATTTTTGGAAATCGACACCGGAGCAAACGCATCAGATAGTTGTGTCATGCCTGCCGAATCGCCCAACTCTCCAATTCCGATTTCCAATGGACCGCCGTCTACTGTAACGGCAATCGCGCCCGTGATAGGATCATATGCCCCGCCAAATGTAGTTGTCACAGACTGTAACGTGCCGCCCGCACCTCGGGTGTCATCAAACTGAAGCAGGTATTCACCCACAACGGCGCCGCCGGACGCACTATCTGTAACGGTCATCGTCCACGCGTTCGAAGCTCCCGTTCCGGGCACGGTCGGCGTGAAATTCACACTTAAACTCGCCGACTTCCCAAGGTTATCAAAATACTCAACGGACAATACTTCGGCATCGCCGCCCGCGCCCGCTTCAGTTGATGTTGCGGGTAGGTTCACCGCCATATCGATCTTGGTGGTTGCCTCGCCGGCGAACTGGTTCGAATTGATCTGGACAGGCTCCAACCCATCAACAGAATCCCGTGGATAAGTCGGGATACTGCCATCCGTATTTGCAGGCCACCCCATCAAGACCAGACCAGCAGGGCTGCGTAAATACCCTTGGTCATCAGGCCTGAACGACCCTGTTGTGCTTAACAAAAGCGGATTCTCACCGTTTGTCACCTGTAATGACGCCTCTGTTGTGACAGGCAACATACCGCGCCCACGCACCGCAAGGTCCGTTGGGTTCGTCGTTGCCACAAGCGAGCCACGCTGATCAATCAATCGCGTTGTTGTCGTGCGCACACCACCGGCAGTGTATGAGCCACGCCCGCTATCAATCACCATGGACTGAAAGTCGGTAACCGCACGTTTGTAACCATAGGTCGAGGAATTGGCGATATTATCGGAAATCGTCGCAAGCCTTGTCGCATTCGCGGCAAGGCCAGCAACACTGGCATTCATAGAAGAAGAAATCGTCATGTTAAGGCCTTTCTGGATCGGAAATGACGTGAACTTGTCATAGGCCTACCCCCTTAGCCTTAACGCCCCCCTAACAGCCGTATTTAGATATCTGATCTTAACAGCACGATCTCCAACCGGTTATTGCGTAACATCGTCGGGTCCGCTGTCGCAGGGTTACGATCTCCTACACCCGTGATCCTCGCAATACGTGCCGGATCCAAACCGCCATTTTCCAACATGACCCGCATCGCAGCCGCGCGACCGCTTGATAAATCCCAAATCGGATTGTCCAACAATAGAACCGTCTGCGTGCGCAAATGACCACTAATCGCAACATCATTCTGAACCGCCACAAACAATCGGGCAAACAGTGCCGCAATTTCTTCGGTCACCGGCATCGGCTCTGCGGTGTCACCCTTGAACAACGGGGCATCCGGCAGATCGAACACTTCAATGATCAAACCTTCGTCGGTGACGCGGGTCACGATATGGCGCAACGCCTGTTGGGCCAGCGCACTCTCTCCACCTTGACCTAGCAACACCTCTTCAATGTTTTGAAGCCCCGCAACCTCGGCGGCCTTGCTCGCAGCATCACCTTCTGCCTCGGCCTCAATACCCCCGTTACCCGATCGCGCCTGCATCGCTTGCGAGAAAATATCATCACCACCAAACATGCCGTCACCGCCGCCAGAAATTCGGTTGATCGGGATCGTCGGCGAGAAATAATCAGCGATACCCTTGCGCTGCTGCTCGGTCGTTGCATTGAGCAACCACATCAACATGAAGAACGCCATCATCGCAGTCACAAAATCGGCATAGGCAACTTTCCATGCACCACCATGATGCCCGCCGCCCTGAATGACCTTCTTGCGTTTAATAATAACCGGAGCATTTCCGCTCATGTTGAACCGCCTTTCGCTGACCTGCTACCGACTTAACGACAGGCAAGTGAAGGGCTCCTTAAAGGTCGAATTCGACACAATTTGGAGTCTATCGACCTTTAGAATAAATTTCATCAGGACCGCAGAACTCTATTAAATCGTAGCCATTTTCTTGCATCAGCGCCGGCAATGCCGGATCACCCGCGTTGTTTTCAATCGACCAAATTTTAACATCATGCTTTTCAAATGGAAACTTTCGCAAGGCGGCCAACTCTCCACCCTCAATATCCAGAGACACAAAATCAGGATCCGAAATTCCGCTCTCTGTCAGGATTTGCGACAAACTGCGGGTCGGCACCTTGATCACCTTTTCCGCGTGTCTCTTGTCGGCACGCACTCGGTCCAACATCCGCTTGTCATAGGTTTTCACCAAACCGCTCATCTGGGTATAGCCCTCTGTCACCGCCATAAACTCCGCCACGCCCTTCTTATCGGCGACAGCATACGCCAGACAAGGTGCTGTCCGATGCTGCTCGGCCTTTGCGCGCTGCACGGCAACAGGCTCTACCAACACACCGGTCCAGCCACGATTTCGCTCGAAGAACAACGAATTGGACCCGGTGACCCCGTCATAGGCGCCAATATCAACAAACGTCCCGCCGCGTTTATGGCTCAGAACGCGATCAACAACCAAATCCTGGCCCGCTTGCGACGCATAGGGAAACGACGGAGTCAGCATCCCGCGAATTTCATGCAATTGGCGGATGACATTTGCGCGGGCGCGACTGCGATCATTGGCCAGTTTTGCAACCAGCTCGCTTTGAATATCAACAAGGGCCTGGCGGGCAGCGCGGATGCGATCATCAATTGTCATTCTTTAACTCCAAACTCGGTATAGGATTTCTCTTCCACGATACGAGAGCCCAAAAGCAGATTGATTGCCTTTTTCAAACGGGCTCTTTCGTCGTTCGTCACGTAGACGGCGCGGGCCAAGGCTATGAAACTCTGGCCAAAATCCAGCCTTGCCTCGCAGGCACGGATATCATCCTCGATCACCCATAGGTCCGCATTGATCTCATAAAGCGCATCCCAAAGCTGGCGCAATGCATCCGACATCTGCACCGCATCATCCGCTGTTGCCTGCAACACAGCCATCTCGTGGCGGACATTGGCCAGTTTGGCAGCGTCGGTGATTTTCTCCGACTTCAACCGCAGAATCGTCAACTTGTCGATCAACTCACCCGGCGCAGTTGGAACTAGAATATCATTCATGACGCCACTTTCATTTGCAATTCCAAAGCATCCTTGATTTCCGACATCACGCCTGACCACTGCAAAGGGGTCTGCTGGCGGAACAGGCGCATCTGCGGATACCACGGCGTCGTATCACCGTGATGGGTCCAAACCCAAAACGGGTCCCAATGCAACACGGCCCACGCAGGCACCCCCAATGATCCGGCAATATGCGCGGTTGCGGTATCGGACGTGATAATCAAATCCATCTCTTGCATGGTTGCTGCCGTATCGGCAAATCCGCTCTCGTCACTGCCCGCATCCACAATAAACCCCGCCGTCCCATCGGCAAAATACGGGTCCAACATCGGACCTTTATACAACGAAAACAACTGAACGCCCGCGATATCCGTCAACGGCAGAAACTCGGTATGGCTGAACGACCGGAACGCATTGCCCTTATAGGTGACCGAGCCGGTCCAAATGACACCCACTTTCAACACATCTTCATACGGGGCAACAATCCGCGCCGCGCGCTGGATGCTATCAGTCGGAACATGCAATTTTGCCGGCGCAGGCACGTCCTTGGATTTGGCAAAATGTATCGCCGCAAGATCCATCATATTGATCCAATAATCGATCTTGGCACCGGCAGGGACACTTGGACCGGTCCAATCGGCGCCCTCAAGCCCCTCGAAAAGCGCCTGCAACGGGCGCTCGACCAAACACTGCACCCTTGCACCCAACTCGCTTAACACCGGCACAAACCGGGCAAACAACACCGCATCGCCAAACCCCTGCTCCGGCATCACCAAAACAGTCTTGCCCGTCAGCGGCTCGCCTTGCCACTCAGGAAACGGCAAATCCCTTGGCTGCAATTCGCCGGCATCCCAGCGGGCCTTATAGGTCTCGAATGCATGGGCGTAATCACCCGCGCCCAATTGAGCAAACGCCAGTTGCATCTGCATTTCAACATCGTCGGGATATTTGGCGCGGGCCGTCTCAAGATACGCAATTGCATCTAGGTAGCGACCCATTCCCCTTAGACAACGCCCAACCATCGCGTGATGGTTCAGGTTATCCGGCTCTCGCTGCAAAACCCATTCGCGCTGTGCAATCGACTGCTCATACCGCCCGATGTCGGATAGAATATTCGCGTAATTGCTGCGCAAACCAACGTCGGCAGGGGCCAATGCGACCGCTCTTTTTTGCGCGCGCAACGCCTGCTCGTGACGACCCGCCACACGGTGGAGCACACCCAAATTCGACCATGCGCCTGCATCGGCCGGCACTTGCGCCAGATAGCGGGCATATAACGCCGCCGCCTCGGACAACTGACCCGTCTGATGCAACTGGATCGCCCGGGCGCGTATATCTCTTACAGTATCCGACATGAACAAAACCTAGTCGGAACCGCGTCGCTTGACGGGCTTGATCAATGTCTCGGGGCGGCGCTGCTCGGCAGCTTCAAACAACGAGAACGTCTGGTTGACGTAATTCACCGCCCCCGAAATCAACTCCATGTAGTCGTTCAACTCATCGGTCAGCTCGGTCTCGACGCAGACAATGCTGCGATCCTGCGGCGCGGTTTCAAACGTGACATAAAATAGCGGATCACCACGATTTATCTTCAACGGGCGGTCAATATCATGCCATTCAAACGCCCACATCAACGGGCGCGGCCAGACATTGATCGGAAACCGTCCACCAAAAATCGTGCCCGGCATCGGGGTGCGGCTATAATGCATAAACGGGGCCACCTGACTGGCATAAACCGGCTCATCGGAAATAAACACATACGGCAATTGCAACTGCAACGTCGGCACACCCGGATAGCGCCATTCATGCTCGGCCGCGATATGGAGCTTATCTCGCAGCTTATTGGCACGAATCCCCGACCTGTCGCCATTCAAATTGCGCATCGCAGGGCGGCCATCGTTGTCGCGGGTAAACTCCAGGTTCAAATCAAACGGACAGCGCACCATGAAATAGCGGCTTTCCATCCCGATCACCGCAGGACAGCGCGACGCCGACTTGGCGTGCTGCTTGTTCATCTCGGCTGACCGGACGCGCTCGGGCGGAAAATAGACAATCCCCGCCTTCTTTTCGTTCAAAAACCAACCCACGGTGACAGGGCCACTCTTTTTGGCCGTATCAGCCGTATTTTCAAAATGCACAGATAGTTGCAACTTAACTTCCTTTTTGCCCTGCCCCGACAGATCAGGGTCTTGGGGTATTGCTGCCCGCATAAACGACGAATGCGGCGCTAATTTGACTCCAAACCCGCCATAGACACATAATCAAACTTCGCCAGAAATAGCAGTGCCGCAGTCACAACACCAACACCTTGGCCAGTTTGTGTCGAAATTTCAGCAATTGATAGCGATCCACCCCCAGCTACCAGCGCTGCAATCTGCAAGATAACCGCGTCAGGCACAATGCGACGACCATAGAGCGCGCGACCATTCAACTTGTCTAATGCCACCAAGCCGTCCGCATCCAATGCGCGGCGATGAGTGGCAACACTCTTGGCCGTCGGATGCTGCGTCGGATAATCTTGGTAAAGCGCAAAGGGATCAACCTCGATCGGGTTGATTGCAGATTGCGACATGCGTGGTGTCGAGGGAACCGCATCCTTTCGCACCCTCGCCAAGGTATCCGCCAACGCCAGATACTGCGGAATAACCGCCGACCAGTCAAACGTCGCGGCCACATGGGCGCGGCCTGCATCCCCCATCTCTCGACGCTTTTCAGGCGCCTCGATCAAGGCCACAAACGCCTGCGCATAGGCGGAAATATCGATCATGGTCTGCTGCTGCACAATCGACAGATACCGCAGATAATCATCCGTGCCATCAGCATAACGCTGCGCAATCAGGGGACCGGCACCCGCCGCTGGCATCGCTGTCGGGATCAAATATCCGGTCTGGCCATGCACCACCGTATCCCTGAACCCGTTCCAATCGGGCATCACCACAGGCAAACCTGCCGCCATCGCCTCCACAGGGACCAAGCCAAATGTCTCTTGGATATTATCCACCGGCAGTGTGAAAATATCCGCACCCGACCAGATATCGCGGCGCACATCCACCTCGCGACCATCAATGATATGGGTCACAACCGACGGGCATAGTGCGGCGGCCCCCTCAATATGCAGCGCCATTTCCGTGTCTCGGTTCGTCCAGCCGACCATCCACAAATGCACAGGTTTCCCCGTGGCCTTCGCAGCGCGCTCCAGCGCGATAAACAGCGGCGCAGGATTGGCCTTTTCCACCGACGTCAAGCGACCCATGGTCATCACCACGGTAGCATCGTCTGGCGCGCCAAACCGCTCGCGCATCGCGGCTCTACCCTTATCGGTCCTCGCAAAATCCGCCGCATGAATGCCCAGCGGGATCAGTGGCAATTGCGGTACAGGCACGCGGGTCGCCCCAAAACGGCTGCGATAATACTCGCCCTCCAACTCCATTTGGCGACGCACCACCGACTGCACCGCGCGCGACGTGCAAATGATCGCATCCCATGGCTCCACCGGTTCGGCCAATAGGGTATGCATCCCCTCGATCACCCGTCTCGTTGATACCGTATGGGTAATTCCGATCAGCGAACAAGCGGCAGGATCAAACCGCTGCCTGCGCCACGCGGCCCCCATATACCCCGGCCCCGGAAAGAAAATCGCACCCGCATCGGTAAACCCTTTTTGGCCACGCAACGTCTGCACCTTGACCTCTCGGGTCTCGCCCATCTGTCGCACCAGCGCCTCAAATGTCTTGGCAGCACCCGGGCCTTCGGTCACAGCATTTACCACATCGCCGGGCACATGCGCCAAAAACCCCTTCAAGAACGACTGGCCGCTCGAGCGACGCCCCACCAAATCCTTGCCCTCGCTCTCCACCGCATCAGGATGAAAGAAAATGGCGGGCTGCGAGGTGGAATGCATCAAAGTCACCCTTGTTAGTCTACGCCACGCAGATTGACGGGCTTTTTTGCCCGGCGCAAGTCTCAGACCGGCAAGGCAAGACCGCCGCGGGCATCCGATTGCACCGCACGGTCCAATACCGCCTGCAAACCGGCACCACGGGCAAAATCAGGCGCAACAGGCACGCCCTCACGGATCGCCTCAATAAACCGCTCATAGTTTGTCGCAACCTGCGGCAGGTCGATATCCACCCAGCGACCCTGCATCATATCCGCCCCCAAACTGGCCGAAAGCAGTGTCTGTTCGCGCTCGAAACGCACAACCAAGCCACCCTTGGTGCCAAAAATCCGCAAGCGCAGATCATTCAAATGACCCGATGCCATACGGCTGGCATGGATCACACCGACCGCACCATTGGTCAACGCCACCTGCATCGTCATACTGTCATTGGCATCCAAGACATAACCGCCGATCTCACCACCCTCGGCCTTATCAAACGTGGTCAGCCGTGACGACACAGTCGCCACATCCGCCCCCGCCACAAAGGTCGCAAAATCCACGATATGGACACCAATATCGCCCAAAACACCCATCGACCCGTGGGCTTGCGACAACCGCCAAAGCCACTGCTCCTCGGTTCGCCAATCACCCCACGCAGGCTGCGTCAGCCAGCTTTGCAAATACGACGCCTCAAAATGACGGACCTCGCCAATCTGCCCCTCGGCCACAATCTGTGCCGCTGCAACCAAAGCCGCACCATTGCGATAGGTCAAATTCACCATATTCACGACGCCCGCCGCCTTGGCCGCCACCGCCATCTCATGGGCATCCGCCTCTTTCGCCGCCAATGGTTTTTCGCACAAAACATGCTTACCCGCCGCCAATAACGGCACTGTCGTGCGGAAATGCACCGCATCAGGCGTCACATTGGACGCCGCATCGAACCCGCCCCAAGCGACCGCCTCCTCCACCGATGCAAACCCGTTTTCGATCCCATGCTTGTCACAAAACGCAGCCAAACGCGCCGCATCGGTATCAACACCCGCCACCACCGTGACACCTTGCATCGCGGCATAGGCCTCCACATGCTGGTTCGCCATACCGCCGGTGCCAACGATCAAAACACGCAAATCACTCATCGAAACCCGTCCTCGCCGCTTTTATGCAAACGCGGACCGCGCTCTATAATCGGCTCTAACGCGGCCTCAACCGGCACATTCGGCGCATCATTCACCCCCACCACGCGCGGCGCAGGGTTATGCGCCCAGCGCACCGCATTGGCCAAAACCCTTTGCACATTGACATCAAAATAGGTCGGATAGGTCTCATGACCGGGGCGGAAATAAAACACATTCCCCGCGCCGCGCTTATAGGTCAAACCCGACCGAAACACCTCTCCGCCCTGAAACCAGCTGATGAAAACCGTCTCCAACGGCTCTGGCACTCCAAACGGCTCACCATACATCTCCTCGTTTTCCAGCTCGAAATGATCCGGCAATCCCGCCGCAATCGGATGATTTCGCGAGGTAACCCAAAGCCGCTCTCGCTCTCCCGCCTCTCGCCATGTCAGATTGCACGATGTGCCCATCAATCTTTTAAAAACCTTCGAAAAATGCGCCGAATGTAGTAAAATCAACCCCATACCCGCATTCACATGATCGGCCACGCGCTCCACCACGGCATCCGACACATCCCCGTGGGCGGCATGACCCCACCACAACAACACATCCGTGCCCGCCAATCTCTCCTCGGTCAAACCGTGCTCGGGCTCTTGTAGCGTGGCCGTCGTGGCCTCGATTCCACCTGCGGCAATCAAGGCGGCGGCAATCGCGCCATGCATCCCATCAGGATACAAATCCGCCACGACCTTATTGGTTTGCTCATGGACATTCTCGCCCCAGACAACTGCTTTGATCGCCATCTCATTCCCTCACTTTTCTGGGTCAAACCTTGCAGGTCACGGGCACCCTGTGCAACGCACAATTGAACAGGTTCAAAAAACCTAAACAGCAGACTAAGTAAGCTCTATGACAAAACCGATTCTCATCCCCGCCTGGGTCGACGGCAAATTAACACCTGTCGAAAAACTGCACGCCCATACCCATGGGCTAAAACACCAAGCCGTCAGCGTCTTTGTGATGAACCGCGGGCAGATTTTGCTGCAACAACGCGCGGCGCATAAATATCACACGCCAAACTTATGGGCGAACACCTGCTGCACGCACCCCGACTGGGACGAAGATCCCGCCCAATGCGCCACACGGCGGCTAGACGAAGAACTCGGCATCAAAGGCCTGCACTGCGAGCACCGCGGACAGCTTGAATACCGCGCCGATGTCGGCGGCGGCATGATTGAACACGAAGTCGTCGACGTCTATCTTGCAAACGCACCAGACGACCTCTCCTTTGCGGCAAATCCCGACGAGGTCCAAGCTACAAGATGGGTCGCACCGTCTGATCTTAACCATGATATCGCCGCCGATCCGGCCCAGTTCACGCCTTGGCTCCAAATCTATATGGCCAAGCACATCACAACAATTCTCGGCTCTAACTAGGGGCAAACGTCACTATTTCTCCACCTGCCGCCCGTGCATCCTCGGCATCATGGGTCACCATCAACACCGGCAGCGCGCGCGCCTTGGCGCGGGCAAACACCAGTTCTCTTACCTGCGCCCGCAACGCCGTATCAAGACGCGAAAATGGCTCATCCAACAACAACGCACACGGCTCCGACAACAACATCCGCATCAAGGCAACTCTTGCCTTTTGTCCGCCCGACAATGTCGCGGGATCACGGCTGCCAAACCCCGCCAATCCGACCTCTTCCAATGCATCCTCAACGACAGACCGGCGCGCCGCCGCACTGCCACCTTCGATCAATCCAAACGACAGGTTTTGCGCGACAGACAAATGCGGAAACAACAGATCATCCTGAAACAAAATCCCCACACGGCGCTGATGGGCAGGGGTCGTCGTAATATCATGACCATCCAGAATGACCGACCCACTGGCCGAAAAATCCTTAACCAAAGTGCCCGTAATAAACGCGAGTAACGTCGACTTACCCACGCCAGACGGGCCCATTACCGTCAAAACTTGCCCTGATGCTATCTCTCGTGACAACGACACCATCGCAACTCCGGCCTTGCGGATCACAACGTCGCGCAACACCAACCCCTTATCCATGCCTTAGCCCTCTTCTGTTTCGCCAAATAATCGCAGGCACCGCCAACGCCAGCGCAAATGGCAACAGCGCCGCCGCCGTCTGCATCAATCCATAAACACCAATTGCACGTCGATCCCCGCCAGAGGCAAGCGCCACAGCCTCGGTCGTCAACGTCTCCACGCGGCCCCCGCCGATCAACAGCGTCGGCAAATACTGCCCGACAGACACCGCAATGCCCAAGGCCGCAGCGGTCAAAACCGGACGCAACAACATCGGCAATCTGACACGCCATAACACACGATCTGGACCGGCACCCAACGCCGCCGCAATCGTGCCCATGCGTCCATCCCATGCGCGAAACGGGTCCGATAACGATAAAAACACATAAGGCAGCACAAACACCAAATGCGCGATCATCACAGGCACCCGCCCGACATCAACCCCGAAGCTTAACATCAGCGTCTGCAAGCCCGGTAAAAACGCAGTTTGCGGCACTAACAAGGGTAAATACAGCAACCAAAGCCCCCGCTGCGACACCCGTAACCCATAGCGATACTCGGCCTCCAAACTGCCAATCGTCAAGATCAGGGCAGCAACCGTAACGACCCCCGCAATCACCACGGTCTCCCACAATGCATCCAAGGTTCCGTCGCTATGGCGCGCCCAGTTCCTGAACGATAATTGCTCGGGCATCGCATCGGGAAAGCCCCAGTATCCGGCAAACGACCAGACCGCCAACACTACAAGCCCCAACAACACAGTCACCGCACAGATCGCGCCTGCACCCAAGCCAAAACCACCCGCCACCACATCCATCTTCCCGCGCGACCCCGCCGCAATCCACCGCCCGCCAAGCACACCCAAGGCCCACTCGCCAAAACGCCAGAACAACAAGGCCCCGACGACCAGCCCAAGCTGCAAGATCGCGGCCGCCGCTCCGTCAAGACGCATCGCAAGATTGGGATCTGACATCAGCCTAACGATCTGCACCGACAGCGTCGGCGGGGTATTGGGTCCCAAAATCACCGCCATATCCACAACCGACATCGCATAGGCCAGCACAACATAAACCGGCAGCCTTATCTGCGCATAAACCCGTGGAAAAACTGTCTTTATCCACCCTGTCACGCGGCCATAGCCTAAGGCGTGGGCAACCACCGCACTGCGCTGCGCGTCCGCTTGACCCATGGCCGACAAGGTGATCAACAACAAAAACGGCACCTCTTTGACAATCAATCCCGCCGTCAAGGCAAAGCCGTAAGTATCTTGCAAAATCAGCAAATCGGGCGGGCGGTCCCATCCGGTGACGGCGGGCGACAGCAACCTTGCTATCCAGCCCGACGGCGCAATCAGAAACGCCAGCCCAAATGCGGCCGCAGCATGTGGCACCGCCAATAGCGGCGACAGCAACCGCTCGATGACGCGAAACGGACGACTGCCCGACCAACCCGCGGTCAACAACACCACAATCAGCAACGACACCGATGTCGCCAGCAACCCCGTCGAGACGGACAACATCGCAGCGCGCGGCAATCCCACCCAGCCCAAAACACTTGCAAAAGAGTGCAGCGACACAGCAGTCAAACCCGCGGCAGGCAAATATCCCAGCGCAGGTAGAAACGTGCCGTAAAGCCCCGCCAAAATCGGCCCCAACATCACCAGCAGCGTCAGCATCGGCACAATCGGCAAAAAACCCCGCGTTTTCATGCGCCGCGCTCTTTGCGTGGGAAATCCAACCTATTGCGCAACACCGTAGCGACCCATCCAGTCGTCTGCGATACGGGTCATCCAACTCGGGTGCGGCTCGGCTTGCACACGGCCCAATTGCGCAGGGGTCAATGTCGCAATACCCAGCTCCAGCGCATCAAACACCGCGCGTTCATCGGCTGTAATCGCATCCATATCCAACACCGTGCCATAGCCCAACACAGTCGGATCTTGCGCACGCGCCTGCGCCTCTGGCGACATCAAAAAGTTGGCAACAACCATCGCCGCAGCCTTTGAGCCCGAATTATACGGGATCGCCACAAACGAGGCATTCCCGATCGTGCCGCCTTCCAGAACAAATGTGCGCGCGCTTTGTGGCAACTGATTATTCGCAATCGCCGCCGTCGCCTCGCCCGGGCTAAATGAGATCGCCAGATCAACCTCGCCATCAGCAATCAGCTGCAACTGCGCAGGGCCGGTTGCAGGATAGGCCCGCCCAGACCGCCACAACGTCGGGGTCAAAGCATCCAGAAACTGCCACAACGGCGCGGTCACAACCGCATACGTCTCATCGGTCGCGGGCAGCGCCAAGACCGACGGATCATCCAGCAAATCCACCAAAGCCTGCTTCAAAAACGTCGTGCCCAGAAAATCAGGCGGCTGCGGATAGGTAAATCTGCCCGGATTGGCCGTGGACCATTCCAAAATCGCCGCCATATCGCCCAAGGGCTCCGGCAAATCCTCGGTATCGTGAATAAACACAACCTGCGCCATCGCCCACGGGCTCTCGTAACCCTCGGTCGGCACCGTAAAATCGCTTTGCACCGTCTTGCCCGCCACATCCACAACCGCCCAATTCGGCAACTGCTCGGCATAAGGACCAAACAACAAATCCGCCTCTTTCATGGCATTGAAATTCGACCCGTTAATCCAGATCATATCAATCGCACCATCAGCATCCTCGCCCGCCTGCCTTTCAGACAATACGCGCGTCACCGCATCCGCCGTATCCGTCAGTTTCACATGCTCCAACGTGACACCATAATCCTCGAATACGCGCTCGCCGACCCAAGCAATGAAATCATTGGTCGTGGTCGACCCACCCCATGCGTTCCAATACACTGTCTGGCCTTGCGCTTCGGCGGTCACAGCCGACCAATCAGCAGGAGACGGTTCAGCCAAAGCCACAACAGGAGCAAGCAGTGCAGCAAAGATCGCAAGATGTTTCATAGGTGGTCCTTTAATCGGTGAAAGTCTTGGACGCGGCATAGATGCGCAACGTCGCGGTGACAAAGCACAATGCGCCAAAAATCCATGCAAGCATCGCAAATTGTTGTGAAAACAGGGAAATCAGCACAAAAAACCCAATCGTCTCGGTGCCCTCCAAAATGCCGTTGGAATAATACAACGACTTTTGACCCTGCGCCGATGTAGTTTTGCCGTGCTTTTCGGCCAGTATCGCAAACCCCAGAAAACTGGCCCCGTTAAAGTAAAACGCCGTCAACAAAAAGGCACCAGCAGGCCCATTGGCAACAGGATCCAATAAAACAAACCCCAAAGGCACCGCGCCGTAGAACAGAAAGTCAGCCGTAATATCCAGATAGCCGCCAAAATCTGTCTTGCGGGTCGCTCGGGCAACAGCACCGTCCAATCCGTCCGCGACACGGCTCGCCAATAGCGGGATCAGCGCCAGAACGGTCCATCCAAACGCAATCAAAACCGCCGCCAACAACCCCAAGCCCAAGCCAATCAACGTCATACCATTCGCCGTGACTCCGCGCGCGGCAATCATACGGCCAACTGCATTTAGCGGCGGATCAATCAGGGTGCGGGCATAGCCATCCAGCATCGCCAGGTCCTTTCAAAGGGCTGCCCTTGTTCTGACCCAACGCAGGCCCTCGCGCAATCAACCCCACAGGAATGTGAGAAAGTCGCCAAAAACTGAAACCTAATCCACCGCAATGCGGGGCCGGCCATGGGCTGTGACCTTGACCTGCGCCTCGATAAACATCGACTGACCTTCGATCTCGACCTGCTTGATATCGCGCACAGTCGTAAACCGGATCTCTTCGACACCCGCCGCCAGAACCATGTCTTTGGCCTCCACCTTCAACGCGGCCTCCAGCACATCCAAGGCCTCCGACGATTGGTTGAACCGTTGCACACCGTCGGGCAAATGCACCGCAAATGTGCCCGCACCCGGACTGGTCACCGTGCCCGTCGCGTGCATCGCCACCTGCCCCACAACAGCACCAATCGCATTGGCCACCCCGCCGTGCTCCGGCAAAATCATCCTTGTATTCAACCGCTCACCAACCGCACCATAATACGCACTCGCAGAGGCGCCCAACCCGATCACTGGCACACCAAGCCGGACATCAACCTGCACAACTCCGCGATGCTGGTCCAATCCCGCCATCGTGATCTCATGCTTGGCCAAACCCTCGACACTATGCGCCCATTCGCGGCCATCCTCGGCAAACGCAGCCTGCAGCAAACAATCCACGGTTTGACGGGTCAACTGATCAACAATCATCTTGCTCATGGCCTCTGCATCAGCGGCCAACCGCTCTCCCGCGCCCGTGCGCCTGCGGGCGAACAACGTCAGCGCCTTACCCGATGCCTGCGCATCCCATGCATCGACACGGCCCAAAACATGGCTCGCGTCCGACGGGGTCACACCTGCGATCATCACCATACCGCGGGTCACCAATCGGGCCAGCGCGGGGCTTTCCATCCGGCTGGTCACCGCAAACCCGACACGCTGCGGCCCATCCATCAAGCGGCTGGCAACCGCCGCCTCTCTGGGGTCCAACCCCTGTGGCATCTCGCGCCACATCGGCACCGCAAACTGCACACCATCGCTGGCGGGCACATCAATCGCCAAGGCGCGGTCCAACTCGCGATGCACCAGCTCGGGATACTCTTGGGCCGCAAGCGCAATCGGCATCAAACGCCTCGGCCCCAACTGCACCCCGCCAGCTAACCCTTCGACCACATGCACCTCGCTGTCACCACCCAGACCCGTTGTGCGCATCGCAACCGCCTCAACCATCGTGCGATAGGGACCAACGCGGGCACCTTGCGGGTCAATTTTCGGCTTTCCACCCTTTAATAGACACACATCCGTGGTCGTGCCGCCAATATCAGACACCAGCGCATCTAGCTCGCCCGTCAACCAACTTGCCCCCGCAATCGACGCCGCCGGACCGCTCAAAATCGTCTCGATCGGCTTTTCGCGGGCCACAGCCGCAGACACCAACGCACCGTCCCCGCGCACAACCATCAACCGCGCATCAATGCCGACCTTGACTAAATGCCCTTCGCAGGCACCAATCAATCCATCAATCATCCCAATCAAGCGCGCATTCAAAACCGCTGTCAACGCCCGCTTTGGCCCGCCCAATGCCGACGACAATTCATGCGAACAGGTCACAGGCTTGCCCGTCATTTCGCGGATCAAATCACGTGCTGCAATCTCATGGGCCGCATTGCGGGTCGCAAAACTGCCCGCAATCGCAAAACCGGTAATCCCAGCGTCCAGCTCGGTTACTGCCTGCGCCAAGGCCTCCAAATCCAGCGGAGCAACCTCACCACCAGCGTGGCTATGCCCACCCGCCAGCGCGATTACAGGATCGCCCCGCAACGCATCCGTCAAACCCGCACGCCCCAACTCTGCAGCCTCAAACCCGATAAACACCAAGGCAATCTTGCCACCCTGCCCCTCGACCAACGCATTTGTCGCAAGCGTGGTCGAAAGTGACACCATGGCAACTTGTGCAGGATCAATCGCCGCCTGCGCCAATGCGGCGTCAATCGCACGCCCCACGCCAAGCGCCAAATCAGGGCGCGTCGTCAGCGACTTGGCACTCGCCAAAATCTGATCGGTCGCCTCATCTAAAACAACCGCATCGGTATATGTGCCACCGGTATCAACGCCCAATAAATACGCCATACGCAACCTCTTTTCAGTTCCGGCTAAACAACCACTCCAGACAGGCGGATACCATCCCAAATCCGACACAAAAAAGCGCGCCGCGTTTCCGCAGCGCGCTCATTCATCATTTTGCGGTGCTTATTTCAACGCAGCATCGGTAATCACAGAGGTCCATGCACCCATTGGGGTCGCCGAGATCACCGGATCAGACCCACCAGCCAACAACGTATCAACCGTGCGCTGATAATCGGCCTCGTCCAAGGCGCCGTTCGAGCCTGCGGTCAATTTGGCGACCTCACCCATCATACGGACCTGCGCGGCCTCGGTTTGCGCACCGGTCTCGTCGTTATCAAGCACGATCATCGCCGCAGCCATTGGGTTCTCTTCTGCCCACTTCCAACCCTTCATAGACGCGCGCACAAACCGCACCATCTTGTTCACAAATTCGGGGTCTTCCAGATTTTGCTCCAGCGCATAAATCCCGTCTTCCAAAGTGGCGACACCCTGCTCTTCATATTTGAACGTCACCAACTCGTCGGCAGGAATACCCGCATCCAACACCTGACCATATTCATTATAGGTCATTGTTGAGATGCAATCGGCCTGACGTTGCAACAACGGATCGACGTTAAAGCCCTGCTTAAGAACCGTCACGCCGTCCTCGCCACCATCGGTCGAAATCCCCGCCTGCGACATCCACGACAGGAACGGATACTCGTTGCCAAAGAACCAAACGCCAATCGTCTTGCCCCTGAAATCCTCGACCGACGTAATGCCGGTATCCTTCCAACAGGTCAGCATCAGACCGGACGTTTTGAACGGTTGGGCAATATTCACAACCGGCAACCCCTTTTCACGGGCAGCCAGCGCTGATGGCATCCAGTTGAGCATCACATCGGCCCCACCACCGGCCAAAACCTGCGGCGGCGCGATATCAGGACCACCGGGCAAAATGGTCACATTCAGACCCTCTTCCTCGTAAAACCCCTCATCCAGCGCCACATAATAGCCCGCAAACTGCGCCTGTGTGACCCACTGCAACTGCAGCTTCACATCGTTGGCATCCGCATCCGCATACGCCATGCCGCCAAAACCTGCGGCAAATGCTGCCGCCATCATTGTCGTCTTCATCTGATTGACCTCCAAGTCAGTTAATATGTTACGCCCACGTTTTCGGGGTCTTTTACTTACGTTGTGACGGGTGCCAGAACGTGACCCCGCGTTCGATCAGCGCAATCGCGCCATAGAAAAAACTACCGGCAAGGGCCGCGACAACGATCTCGGCCCATACCATATCAAGGGCCAACTGCCCGACACTCGTCGAAATCCGAAACCCCATGCCGCGGGTGGGCGAGCCAAAAAACTCTGCCACAATTGCCCCCACCAATGCCAGCGTCGTGGCAATCTTCAACCCGTTAAACACAAACGGCATCGCCGCAGGCAACCGCAACTTCACCAGCGTCTGCGTGTAACTGGCGCCATAAGTGCGCATCAAATCGCGCTGCATATCACTGGTATCGCGCAGCCCCGCAACCGTGTTCACCAGCACCGGAAAGAACACCATCACAACCACAACAGCCGCCTTCGACTGCCAGTCAAATCCAAACCACATCACCAAAATCGGCGCCGTGCCAACGATCGGCAGCGCGGCCATAAAGTTCCCGACAGGCAGCAACCCACGGCGCAAAAAATCATAGCGATCCACAATAATCGCCAGAAAAAACGCCGCCACACAGCCTATGATATACCCGCTTAGTGCCCCTTTGACAAAAGTCTGCACAAAGTCGGTCCATAAAATCGGCAGGCTATCCGCAAACCTGATCGCGATCATGCTGGGGGGTGGCAAAATCACCTGCGGCACAGCCAAGCCGCGCACGATCAATTCCCACATCACCAATATCGTCACTCCAAAAATCGCAGGCACCGCCAATTGCACACCGCGACTTTGCGCGCTTGGGCCATTCGCCAAGCGCACATTCAACGCCCAACCGGCCGCCCACAATACCAGCGCGAAAACCACATAACTCATGGGCGCATTCCCATTCGGCGCAATGCGCGGCGCTCAATCAACCCGATGATCCCGACCAGAGCCGCCGCCAATATCGCCGCTGCAAACAGTGCCGACCAAATCTGCACCGTCTGCCCGTAATACGACCCCGCCAACAATCGCGCACCCAATCCGCGCACCGCACCCGTCGGCAACTCACCCACGATGGCACCCACCAATGACGCGGCCACACCAATTTTCAGCGACGCAAACAAATACGGCAATGAGGCAGGCAATCGCAGCTTCCAGAACCCCTGCGCGTTGCTTGCATGATAGGTGCGCAGTAAATCCAACTGCATCGCGTCAGGACTGCGCAAGCCTTTCACCATCCCGACCACAACAGGAAAGAACGATAAATAGGCACTAATAACGGCTTTCGGGAACAACCCTTGCACGCCAATCGAATACAGCACCACAATAATCATCGGCGCAATCGCGATAATCGGAATCGTCTGGCTGACAATCGCCCACGGCATCACGCTCATATCCATCGCACGGCTATGCACAATCCCCACGGCCAACAGCACGCCCAAACCGGTCCCGATCGCGAACCCCATCAAGGTCGCGCTTAAGGTAATCCAGCCATGATAAACCAACGACCGCTTCGACGTGATGCTCTTCATCACAACCGTATCCCACAATTCCACGGCCACCTGATGCGGGGCAGGCAAACGCGGGCGCTCTTGCGACCACGCCGCACCCACTTTCTCAATGAACGTCATCGTCTCGCCAGACCGCACCAACTGTTGCTCGGTCCATGCCGCATTCATCGGCACAGTTGCCGCATACCAAAGCGCGATCATCACAGCCAAAACCGTCGCGACAGGCAGCAAAATCCGCATCACAGACACCTACACATCATCTTGATGCCCCGCCCGCAAACCATCCCTCACACGGTGCGCAATCTCGATAAACTCCTTGCTCTCACGAATATCCAACGGGCGTTCGCGCGGCAACGGGCTCTCGATCACATCGGTAATGCGCCCCGGTCGCGGCGACATGACAACGATCTTGGTCGACAGATAAACCGCCTCGGGGATCGAATGGGTCACAAAGGCAATCGTCTTTTCGGTGCGCGCCCATAGCGCCAGCAACTGCTCGTTCAAATGGTCCCGCACAATTTCGTCCAGCGCCCCAAACGGCTCGTCCATCAGCAAGATATCGGCATCAAACGCCAAAGCCCGCGCAATACTCGCCCGCTGCTGCATCCCGCCCGACAATTGCCACGGAAACTTCTGCTCAAAACCGGCCAGATCCACAAGCTCCAAAACCCGCGCCACGCGCTCGGCCTGCTCGGCCTTGGAAAATCCCATAATCTCCAGCGGCAACTTGATATTGCCGCCAATCGTGCGCCACGGATATAACCCCGCCGCCTGAAACACATACCCATAGGCCCGCGCACGCCGCGCCTCCTCAGGGCTCATACCATTCACAGAAATCTGCCCCGCCGTAGGCTGCTCAAGCCCCGCAATACAGCGTAAAAACGTCGTCTTGCCACAGCCCGACGGCCCAATAAACGAGACAAAATCGCCCTTGCCAATTTCTAGGTTCACATCCTTCAAAGCATGAACAGGACCATCATTGGTCTGAAAAGTCAGATCAAGGTTTTGTGCCGAAATGATCAATTCAAACTCCACTCGCAGGAATACCGGACCGCTCAACAGGGCGCGGCGCGGTTAATTCTTTCCACGACGACAGCGCCTTGTTGACCGCTGTATTCGGCTCTCGCTTCACAAACTTGCCGTGGCCTTCCTGCGTGCGCACTTCGCCATCATAAATCGCGACCTGACCACGGGTCAGCGTGAACCTTGGCAAGCCCTTCACGTGCTTGCCCTCAAACACATTGTAATCAATCGCCGACTGCTGGGTCTTGACTGTAATCGTCTTTTCTTTCTGCGGGTCCCAAACCACAATATCGGCATCAGCCCCCACCAAAATCGCACCCTTCTTAGGGTAACAATTCAAAATCTTGGCAATATTCGTCGATGTCACCGCCACAAATTCGTTCATCGTCAAACGCCCCGTCGCCACACCGTAGGTCCACAGCATCGGCATCCGGTCCTCAAGACCGCCCGTGCCATTCGGGATCTTGGTAAAATCACCCACGCCATAGCGTTTTTGATCCGTGGTAAACGCACAATGGTCTGTCGCCACAACAGATAGTGACCCGCTTTGCAGACCCGCCCACAGGCTATCCTGATGCATCTTGTTGCGGAACGGCGGCGACATCACACGGCGCGCCGCATGGTCCCAATCCTGGTTAAAATACTCGCTCTCATCCAAGGTCAAATGCTGAATCAACGGCTCGCCCCAGACCCGCTTGCCTTGCATCCTTGCGCGCCGAATGGCCTCGTGTGAATCTTCGCACGACGTATGCACCACATACAGCGGCAC
>Ga0316209_1000702_pt1 | contig 49252 bp, 32 predicted proteins | sample 6monopyrite_MG_FD_204945 | JGI IMG/M metagenome (GOLD analysis project Ga0316209, IMG submission 204945) | Microbial mat bacterial communities from mineral coupon in-situ incubated in ocean water Damariscotta River, Maine, United States -... | ecosystem: Environmental > Aquatic > Marine >...
GCGGCAAAATTATGGTTGTTCGCATTTTATTATAGGGCCTGAGCATGCATCGCCACCAGGTGTAAGGTCTGGCGTGCAACGTTTTTATGAAAGATATTCAGCGCAGAAATTTGTAAATGAGTTTCAACATAAACTAGATATTCAAATGCTTCCCGTTGAAGAAAAAGGCTACTCTGTTAAACGTAAGTCTTATATTTCCTGTGAAACAGCATCTAAAGAAAAAGAAGAAACACTTGCTTATACAGAAAGAAACTTTAATCAGGCGCTTGAACATGGTCAGCCTGTTCCTGAATGGTATTCATACCCAGAAGTTATTCATGAGTTGAGTAAAGTAAGGCTTTCACGTAAACAAAAGGGCTTAACTTTATTTTTCACAGGTCTCTCAGGTTCGGGGAAATCAACTTTAGCAAAACTTGTTTATGCTCGCTTCATCGAGCAAGGCGATAAGCCTGTTACATTACTTGATGGTGATGTGGTTCGCACAAATCTTTCAAGTGAGCTGGGATTTTCAAAAGAACATCGTGATATTAATGTAAAACGCATTGGTTATGTTGCAAGTGAAATAACTAAGAATAGAGGTGTCGCCATTTGTGCGCCTATAGCACCTTATGAATCAATACGCTCATCCATACGTGAAATGATTGAGGAACACGGCTCCTTCATTGAAATTCATGTGGCAACTCCACTTGAAACCTGTGAAGGTAGAGATAGAAAAGGTATGTATGCTAAAGCCCGCAAGGGGATCATTAAAAACTTCACGGGTATTAGTGACCCATATGAAATTCCAGTCAATCCTGAAATAAAAATAGATACAACAGGAAAAACGCCAATAGAGTGCGCACAACAGATCATGCTTTATTTATTTAAAGAAGGCTATATTGCTTAGTGTTTAGTGTGCTACAGCAGTATATTGCAACGCATGATTGGAAGAACATTTAAATAATAGTAGGGTGGATCAAGCAAAGCGGATCCACCAAAGTACTTGAAGAGTCAGGCAGTAATTAATAAGCCATATGTACAACGTATGATTGGAAGAGCAATTTAAACAATCGTAGGGTGGATCAAGCAAAGCGGATCCACCAAAGTACTTGAAGATATAGGCAGTAACTAATAAGTCATATGTACAACGCATGATTGAAAGAGCAATTTAAACAATCGTAGGGTGGATCAAGCAAAGCGGATCCACCAAAGTACTTGAAGATATAGGCAGTAACTAATAAGTCATATGTACAACGTATGATTGGAAGAGCAATTTAAACAATAGTAGGGTGAATCAAGCGAAGTGGATCCACCAAAATACGGCACAACTGAATTATATATTTAAATAATGTGAAAATAATAAATAAGGGTTACAAATGATCGTTCCAGTTATTTTATCAGGCGGCTCTGGTACCAGACTCTGGCCTTTATCACGGGCATTAAGGCCTAAGCAATTACTGAGTATGACGTCAAACCATACGATGATACAGGACACTGTTAGTCGATTAGATGGTATAGAAAATCTGTTCGAGCCTATTATTGTATGTAATGAAGAGCATCGTTTTACCATTGCAGAGCAAATGCGCGAAATTGATATTCATCCATCTTCTATTATTCTTGAGCCTTTTGGTAAAAATACAGCACCAGCAGTCGCAATATCAGCATTACAAGCACAGAAACTAGGTGATGATCCGGTGCTACTCGTGTTACCAGCCGATCATGTGATAGATAATACCGAAGCATTTCACGAGGCTGTTTCTGCCGGATATAAGACAGCAATGGAGAACAAACTCGTTACGTTTGGAATAGTTCCTCATACTGCGGAAACAGGTTATGGGTATATTAGAGGTGGAAAAGAGGTAGATCAGGGCGTTTTTGAAGTTGATGCCTTCGTGGAAAAGCCAGACATAGATACGGCACGATCATATCTTGAGGAAGGAAATTATTACTGGAATAGTGGTATGTTTATGTTTAAAGCCTCTAAGTATTTAGATGAATTAAAAACATATAATGCTGAAATGTATTCAAGTGCGGAATTATCTCTTGCATCAGCACTTACCGATATGGATTTTACTCGATTAGATCGAGATGAGTTTTCAAAATGTCCCTCGGATTCAATTGATTATGCGGTGATGGAAAAAACAAATGATGCAGCATTAATTCCTGTTGATATTGGGTGGAACGATATAGGGTCTTGGTCTGCACTATGGGATGTGGGGACATCTGATGAATACGGTAATGTGACTCATGGAGATGTATTGCTGCATGATTCTAATAATTCTTATGTCCATTCAGATAGTCGTTTGGTAACCGTAGTGGGCTTGAATGACCATGTTGTTGTAGAAACTGCAGATGCAGTTTTAGTTGCTCATCGCGATAAATCTCAAAACGTAAAAGAGATAGTTGAAAAATTAAAAGCAGCTAATCGTGATGAGGCGACAATACACAATAAAGCCTATCGTCCATGGGGTGCTTATGAACGTATTGATCATGATTCACGTTTTCAAGTTAAACGAATAACCGTTAATCCTGGTGCAAGTTTATCTTTGCAGTTACATCATCATCGATCAGAACACTGGATAATAGTTCAGGGGACTGCAAAAGTAACCTGTGGTGAAAAAGTGTTTTTAATGGCCGAAAATGAATCTACCTATATTCCTTTGGGAGAAAAGCATCGTCTTGAAAATACAGGTAAAATTCCACTTGAACTAATTGAAGTTCAAACAGGAACCTACCTCGGAGAAGATGATATTGTGCGGTTTGATGATGTTTATGGCCGAGAAGATAAAAAATAATCTACAAATTGTGTATTATTTTACAGCAGAAAGATTATGAATAAAAAAATTGCTATAGTAGGTACGGGTTATGTAGGCTTATCGAATGCGGTACTTCTTGCACAGAACAATGAAGTGGTGGCATTAGATGTTGTACCTGAAAAAGTGGACTTACTGAACTCTGGTAAATCACCTATTGAAGATGAGTACATTGAAGACTATTTAAAAAATAAATCATTGAGGCTGAAGGCGACTTTAAGTAAGGAAGAAGCCTATGAAAATGCTGATTTTGTTATTATCGCGACACCTACCGATTACGATGAAGTAAATAATTATTTCAATACAAGCTCGATAGAGTCAGTGATACAGAATGTAATTAAGATTAATCCAAATGCGGTAATGGTAATCAAATCAACAGTACCCGTTGGCTATACAAGTGCACTTAAGGTGAGGTTAGGTAATAACAATATTATATTCTCACCTGAGTTTTTACGCGAAGGAAAAGCATTATATGATAATTTATATCCTTCAAGAATTATAATCGGTGAAAAATCAGAGAGAGCAGAGCTATTTGCGTCATTGTTAGTTGAAGGTGCCATAAAAGAAGATATCGATGTGTTACATATCGAGTCGACAGAGGCAGAAGCAGTAAAACTATTTTCAAATACGTACTTAGCAATGCGAGTTGCTTACTTTAATGAGCTAGATACTTATGCACAGGTGCATGGTTTAGATACAAGGCAGATAATTGAAGGTGTAGGTTTAGATCCAAGAATAGGGTCACATTATAATAATCCATCATTCGGTTATGGCGGGTATTGTTTGCCAAAAGACACGAAACAACTTAAAGCTAATTATAGTGAAGTGCCAAATAATCTTATACAGGCTATTGTCGATGCAAATACAACACGTAAAGATTATATAGCGAGTACGGTAATAGACAGAAACCCTAAAGTGGTTGGCATATACAGATTAATAATGAAAAGTGGTTCGGATAATTTTAGGGCATCATCGATACAGGGTATTATGAAAAGGATAAAAGCCAAGGGTATTGAGGTTGTAATATATGAGCCAGTATTGGAGGAATCTGAATTTTATAGATCAAGAGTTATAACTAGTCTCGATGAATTTAAAAAAATATCAGATGTCATTGTTGCTAATAGAATGTCTAATGATATTTCAGATGTTAAAAGTAAAGTGGTTACAAGAGATTTATTTGGTAACGATTTGTAAAAATTGAAATGAATATGTACTGATTATATTTTTTAAATATGTAGTCACTCAGTTGAAAAATAAATATTGGGGTATGTTGGTGTGTCTAAAGATTATAAGAAAATTTGCGTAATAGGGCTGGGTTATATTGGATTGCCAACGGCATCATTACTTGGGACTAAAGGTTTTAATGTTCATGGTGTAGATGTATCAAAACATGTTGTAGATACTATTAATGCTGGAAAAATTCATATTGTTGAACCTGATTTAGACATTATGGTTAAGTCTGCTGTAAATGTTGGTAATTTGAAAGCAGGGCTTGAACCTGTTGAGGCCGATGTTTTTATTATTGCGGTGCCAACACCATTTAAGGGTGATTACCAGCCAGACTTATCATTTGTTGAGTCTGCAACTCAAATGATTTCACCTTATGTGAAGCCCGGTAATCTTGTCATACTTGAATCAACTAGCCCCGTGGGTACAACAGACGAAGTTGTTGCAAAAATTCTTAAAGAAAACGGACACGACACAGATAAAAATGTGTATGTAGCACATTGTCCGGAAAGAGTTCTTCCTGGCCGTATATTAATAGAGCTCGTTGAGAATGATCGTATCGTTGGTGGTGTGAACCCATTGGCAACACAAAAAGCAGTTGAGTTTTATCAGTCATTTGTTCGTGGTGAAGTGCTTTCAACCGATTCAAGAACGGCAGAAATGGCAAAGCTCACTGAAAATTCATCAAGAGATGTGAGTATTGCTTTTGCAAATGAGCTATCAATTATTTGTGATGAAGAAGGTATTAATGTGTGGGAGTTGATTTCGCTAGCGAATCGTCACCCGCGTGTAAATATTCTTAAGCCTGGCCCAGGTGTAGGTGGGCACTGTATTGCAGTAGACCCGTGGTTTATCGTTGCACGATCACCAGAACACGCGAAATTAATTAAAACAGCCCGATTGGTAAATGATGCCAAACCTGACTGGGTAATAAATAAAGTTAAAAGTAGAGCAGAGAAATTTAAACACCCCGTTATCGGTTGTTTAGGTTTGGCCTTTAAAGCGGATGTTGATGATTTAAGAGAGTCGCCATCAGTAGATATTGTTAGAAAATTGATTAAAGAGAAAGTAGGTGAAATTTTAGTGTCAGAACCTAATCTTGAATCACACGATGAATTTGATTTGATTTCATGTGAAGAGGTGATTCGACGTTCAGATATTATCTTATTATTAGTTGATCATAAAGAATACAAAGGTATAAAAACCCTTGAGCTAAATGAAAAAGTATTAATAGATACACGCGGTACATTGCAATGACAATAAAAGTTTTATCTGTATTTGGCACAAGGCCAGAAGCAATAAAAATGGCGCCTGTAGTGCTTGGGTTACAGAAAGCAGAAGGTATAGAGTCTTTGGTGTGTGTAACGGCGCAACACCGTGAAATGCTTGATCAGGTGCTTGAGCTATTTGAAATAAAGCCTGATTATGATTTGAACATCATGAAGCCAGGGCAAGACTTGTATGATGTGACAGCTAATGCACTACTGGGTATGCGCGATGTGCTGAGAGAGTGCAAACCAGACCTTATTTTAGTGCATGGAGATACTACTACATGTTTTGCTGCTGCACTTGCTGCTTTTTATGAGCAGATAAAAGTCGGTCATGTTGAAGCAGGCTTAAGGACAGGCGATATGAGTGCTCCATTTCCAGAAGAAGCAAATAGATCATTGGTTGGACGTATAGCAAGTTATCATTTTGCACCTACAGATAGTTCGAAAGAAAACTTATTAAAAGAAAATACGCATGAAGATTCAATTTTAGTTACGGGTAATACTGTAATTGATGCATTACTCATGGTGAGAGATATTGTTTCATCATATTCTCAAGAGACATGGATTGAAAAATTTGGTGATCATCTTTACAAATCTATAACGGATGAAAATCGTAAATTTATATTGATCACAGGGCATCGCAGAGAAAACTTTGGTCAGGGATTTATTGATTTGTGTAACGCAATTAAAACACTTGCCGAAAAACATCCCGATTGGGATCTGGTATATCCAGTTCATTTGAATCCAAATGTGCAAAAACCGGTTAAGGATATACTAAGCAATACCACTAATGTTTATTTAATAGAGCCACAGGATTATGCGCCATTTGTATGGCTTATGGATCAAAGTGATTTAATACTTACAGACTCTGGCGGCATTCAGGAAGAAGGGCCGTCACTCGGTAAGCCAGTTCTGGTAATGAGAGATGTAACAGAGCGGCCTGAAGCAGTTGATGCTGGAACCGTTAAGTTAGTTGGTACGAATAAACAGGCAATTATAGATGGAATAGAAACAGTTCTGGGTGATCCAGCCCAATATCTTAAGATGTCTAAAGCACATAATCCTTATGGCGATGGGAAAGCTGTAGAACGAATAGTAATGGCAGTGCTGGATATGAAAAACTGTACCGAAAAATAATGATGAGTTTGTATTAAAAAAGCCGACTAAGTAAATTTATGTTATTAACCGCCATTTTTATATTTGTTTTTACCGCTGTTGCTTTTCAGTCAACAGTACATGTGTTGGGCCTATGGCTAGTTTTACTTATTACCCACGGGATTTTTGTTCAAGTGTTTGGTGAGGTGGCAATACACTTACCCTTGTATGCCGGTGTAATATCAGCGCTGATTATCCTTGTGAAGCGTGATTGGAAAGGCGTCGATCCAAGTATATTGTGGTTAATTGGCCTGTTGTTCTTTTTCATGGCTATATCTGCGTTACAAGGGATGGCTATAGGAAGATCTCTTTCAATTATGATGCTATATGCAAAAGTATTTTTGCTAGCAATATTAATAATTGGTTGTGTACGCGATGAAAAAAATATAAAAGTTATGACTGTGTACTGCATAGCGGGGTTAATTGTCGGTGCGTTGTATGCTGTTTATCAATCTCTAACAGGGCAGTTTTCAGTTTCAAATATATATGTACAAAGAGCTGCGGGCTTAAGAGCTGATCCTAATGATACAGCTATGCTTCTCTTGTCCGGTGTGCCGCTAAGTGTGTATTGGCTTTTTCAGCTGAAAAGTAAGGCATTAAAAATAATACCGGCCATTAGTATTGTTGTCCTTTTAATCGGCATAGTGCTAACCGGCTCCAGAGGTGGTTTTGTAGCTCTGGCACTAATTTTTCTGGCAATCTACTTAAAACGTCCAACCATAATAGCTACATTTGTTGCTGTATTTATAATGGTGCTTGCAGTAACCCTTGCACCTGATTCATATAAAGAAAGAATAGAATCACTGGTAACCGGGCAGGAGAAGCACGGTAGTAAATCATTGGAAAGTAGATCAAAGTTGTTGTCACAGGGTTTAACCGTGTTTATGAATCATCCTGTATTAGGCGTTGGAGCTGGAAACTTTGGTGCTGCATTTATGGAGAGTTTAAATTCAGCGGAATTTTCTGGCAGTAGTGGTCTGGCAATTACCGGGAATACACATCTTGCTGCGCACAATATGTATCTTGAGTTTTTTGTTGAAAATGGGATTATTGGTGGTGGCTTATTAATAAGTATCTTCTTGCTGTCGATTATCAAGCTAATGAAGTTTGACAGAGAAAATAGGCAATATCAGAGAAGTATTTATAGTCTGCCATTTTGTATTTTGCTCGCCTTATTAGGAATGTATTTTGCTGGATTGTTTTTATCTCAGGGTAAAAATTCTGTGTTGTGGTTTATTATTGGTTTAGGTTTATCAATTACTAATATTAAGGTAAAAAATAATCATGAGGGCGGTATCGAAGGCAAGGATAAAAAAGAAATTAAAAACAATGCCAATGAGTATATGCCACGATTGAGAAAACATGTCTGAAAAATTAAAAGTTGCAATGGTAACGGCTTATCCAAAAAAGGATGGGGTTATTAATGGCGGTGTAGAAGGTGTCTCGTATAATCTAGTGCAGGGAATGAAGAGTAAGCCTGAATTAGAAATAAGTATAATTGCGCCTGGCGATAGCAAGTCTACTTATATAGAGCAAAGAGATGGCATAACAATACATTGGATTAAAAAAAGTTTCTTACCCGGATTTTTATCATATTGGACGATTGATAGAAGTAGAATACATAGACTTTTAAAGTCAATAAAACCTGATGTTACTCACTTTCAAGGGCTTTTAGGTTACACGCTTGGGTATAATAATAAGTATATTTCTACGATACATGGAATATTAGAGAAAGATATTTTATTTAAAGGTGGTTTGGCTAAAAATGTACGTCGTATGGTTCTAGTTATGGTTGAAAGAGTGGCCAGAGCAAGAGCGCGGAATGTCATAATAATAAATCCATATATATTAGATGAGTTAAAAAATCAGCTTCCGGGAAAAAAGTGGGATATTCGAAATCCTATAAATCCTGATTTTTTTTCAATTAAGCGTGACTCTTCTTCGAAAAATATACTTTATATTGGTCGGATTAGTTCATTGAAAAACGTTCTAGAAATAATAAAAAACTTTAAGGGAATTTTAAATGTTGTGCCAGATGCAAAGCTAAGGCTTGTAGGGCGGTATGAAGATAAGCAATATTATGATGAGTGTGTTGAATATGTGAAATCTAACGTATTAGATAAGTCGGTTGTCTTTATCGGAGGGCTTAACCAAAATCAGATTATGGATGAATTTAAACATGCTTCATGTCTAGTCTTAATGTCTAATCAGGAAGTTGCTCCGATGGTAATCAGTGAGGCATTGGCATCTGGTATTCCGATAGTTGCAAGAAACGTTGGAGGAGTGAAGTATATGATAAATAATGATGTAGACGGTTATTTGATCGAAGCTAATGATAATGATTCATTTATTAATAAAGTTGTTAAGCTTTTGACCGAGTATAAAATTAATGACTCAATGGGAGAGAATGCGCGTAGGAATGCACATGAAAATTATGACATCAAACATATTGTGAGTTCTACTATTGATGCTTACAAAAATATATTTAGTAAAGTTTAAAGTGGTTATTAATTGACATATTTATGAGTAATAAATTGAAAATACTTCTAATAGGTCCAATGCCACCACCTATAGGTGGTGCAACTGTCTTATTTAAACAGCTTGTAGATGAGCTTGAGCTAACTGATGTGGATGTGAAAGTCATCAATACAGCTGGTGGTAAAGGGTTACTGCAGTTTTTGACTAGAATGCTTAGTATTGGATTTAATATTCTGGTGAATATCAGCAGGGTGGATGTTGTCTCATTTCACTCCTCTGTATCCGGCGCATATAAGGTGGGTATTTTGGTTAGACTGCTTTGTATATTGTTTGGTAAAAAATGGTCATTTCGTGGGTTTGGTGGAAATTACAATAAATGGTATGAGCATACGAATGCATTTAATCGTTATATATTTAATAAAACGGTTCTATCCGCAAACTTAGTTCTATTTGAAACAAAAGAATGTGTTGAATATTTTAAAACAAAGACAAAGTCGCCTGTTAGATGGTACCCAAATAGTAGAAAAATTAATTATGATTATCTAAATTCAGATAAGTCTGAGCAGGCACTTAAATACATATTTCTTGGTCATGTAAAAGAAACAAAGGGTGTTAAGTTAATATTAGATATAGCAAATGAATTGCCAGATGATGTAACCGTTGATATCTATGGGCCATTATTAGACGGGATGACCGAAAATAGCTTTATAAATAATAAAGCCAGGTATTGTGGTTCGCTTGCTCCAGAAGATGTAATGGCGACATTAGTTAAATATGATGTTCTTTTATTTCCAACTTTTTATGAGGGTGAGGGGTATCCGGGTGTAATACTAGAGGCTTATAGTTGTGGCTTACCTGTTGTTACCACCTTGTGGCGCAATATTCCCGAGATTGTAGATCGATCATCTGGTGTGCTGATTGAACCAATGAATTCTCAAGCCTTAAAGTTGTCGATTCTTGATTTGCGTAATTCAAATGCTGATTATTCTGCTTTGTGTAGCGGAGTGAAATTAAAAATCAATGAATTTAGCTCTGATGTGTGGTCAAAAGCCTTTGTTGATATGCACAATAATCTATAGGTTTTTATAGTGCTGATTTATAAAGCTTCTGTCATGCGTTGTAGTGCATTAAAATTGAAAGTAATTTTTGCCATTATTTTTGTCTTTTTTTCTCAAAGTCTATTTTCAAAAAATATTCTAGTGCAAGGTTTGAATCCCAAGCCTAATTACCAGCATAAAAACATCAGTAATGATTTTAAATTTTTACATGATGATGAAATTGAATGGTTTCCATTATGGACTAAAAAGAAAGCGGTTGCCTGGGCTAGTAGAACGCCTGTATTAATTGATGCGTCAATGAATGTTAATGAAGAAGGCATGACGTCGGGTGTCTTGCGTATACACGCTGCGAAGGGGCTGTATGCCAATGTTGATTTGCCAAGACAAATTGATGTATATGCAAATTACGGGAATGATAAATATGAACTGTTATCGACAAAATATTTTAATGTTAGTGAATTTACGGATAAGAGGGCGCATTGGTTAGAGCTTTCATTAATAAAATCATCCAAAAATATACTCATAGTAGTACATTCGTCTAATCGTTATATGGTGCTTGATGAGATTAGCTTCGATAAAAAGATGGTTGATGTGGTAGATGTATCTAGAGATAGTACTTTGACCAAAGAGCAGCTAATAAAAGATAGTTCATCAAGGTTAAAAGCAAATATAACACTTGGAAATGCTGATGAAAAACGTTATGAAAGGATTAAAAAAGAAGGAGTTGTAACATATTCATGGATTCAAGACCCGTGGATAAATATTGAAAACAGTATAATTAATACAGATAAAAGCGATATTATAATACAGGGGTTTAATAGAGAGATCGAGTCATTTTGTATTGCGATACATAATTCATCGGTCAAAGAAAAAAGATATAAGTTTAATATTGATGGTAGTCTTAATGACAGTTCATTAAATATAAATGAGCTTCTTCCTGTTATATCCGCAAATGGATCTAAAGTTTATGATGTGATAAAGCCTGTCATTAATAATTTTTTAATTAAAAGTAATCAGACCAAATATATTTGGTTTAATATTGACTTATCTAAAGTAAAAACAGGATCGGGTGTTTACTTTATAGATTTAATGGAACATAACAATATTAACTTGAAGCGATATGAGTTAAAAGTACAAAATATAAATGTAGTTAGACCACTTATTGATACATTATCTGTAAACAATTGGGCATACTATGATGATTTGCCTATATGGAAAGATAAAAAATATACATTAAATAAATTAATTGAATATGGTACAAATGTTTTTGTAGTTCATCCTCAAAATATTCCAGGGCTTAAATTAAATAATAAAATAGAACTCAAAAAGCATAAGGCATTTCATAAGAATGTTCAGATTTTTAAGGGGAATGGAAAAATTCTACTGTTTCTTGGGTGGTCATCTAAAAACAATCCTTTTGGATTTAAGTTACATAAATCTAAAGCACTAGCTAAAGCAAAGGAATTTGAAGATTGGCTAAATTTTATTACTTCATTGATGAGAGAAAATGGACTGGGATATGCTGATTGGGCACTATACCCAATAGATGAACCTCGTGGTGCTGAGCATATATTTTTAAGGGAAATAGCTTTGTTTATTAAAAAAGTTAATTCTAATATAAATATCTATGCCGACCCAGCATCAAGTCATTCAATGGCTACTGATGTTAGTCATCTTAAGCTGCTAAATGGACTTGTTGATATTTGGCAGCCGCATTTACAGCTAGCACGTAGTTCAGCAGTCGATTATTTCAATGACCTCAATCAACCATGGTGGATTTATCATAACCCATCAATACCGGCTAAAGCTTCTTCGCCGTTAAATGATTACAGAAAAACATCATGGTGGGCCTGGATGTTAGGTGCTCAAGGAGTAGGTTTTTGGTCATTTAGTGACACGGCTGGTAGTTCAGCCTGGGATGATTTTGATGGTTATAGACCAGATTGGTCTGTTGTATATGAATCGGATGATGGGATCTATAGTAGTAGACGATTAGAGGCTTTTAGGGACGGGCTTGAGGATTATCAATTACTGGCATTATCTAAATATAAAATAAATAAAAATGAAATGATAAAAAATTGGGGTTTTTCTGATTTTCAGCTAAAAAGAAATCTGATTTTATCAGATTTATTATTAACACAAAAAGTCAGTTCTGAAGACTAAATATGGCTTTAATCAACTATTTGGATAAGTTAAAAAAAGGATCTTTATGGTCGCTTATTGCTCGTATTTTCGGAAGCGGTACGGGGTTTATTGTAACAATTTTATTGGCCAGAGTTTTAACATTAGAAATGCTGGGTGTATTTTATTTGATACAGGCAATAATTCGATTTTCAGGGCTTTTTGTAAAGGTGGGTCTGGATTTTAGTATACAAAAAATAAATGGTATTTATTCAGGCAATAAAGATTGGTCTTCTGTGCGATTATGTACCAAGTCGATGTTCAGTATACTTAGCGTATCAAGTTTATTCATAATCATTTTGTTAGCATCTATTTGGGATTGGTTAGCTTCGGATATATTAAAATCACCGTTGCTTCTATCGTTGATGTTTCTAGTGCTTATCTCTATTCCATTACGAAGTATGGAGGAAATAGGTTCTGCATTTTTTAGATCAGTTCAGGAGCCAAAAATTGGAGTATTTTTATTTGATATTCCAAGGCAGACATTATTCATGGTATGTCTGTTTAGTATATTTTTCTTTTACGAAAGTTCATCTATAGCTTTAGTTGTTGGGGCATATGTAGTCTCTAGTTCTGTAGCAGTGCTTATTGTGTTTACACTACTGTTCTTCTGGTTTAGAAAAAAGAAGATAATTTCAAATACTGAAGTCAATACAGATTTAGGTGTAAAGTCGTTAGTGTTTTTATCAGCACCAATGATGATACAGGGAAGTGCAGCAATAATTATGAGCACTGCTGATATATGGATTTTATCTATATACTCAACTCAGGATGATATTGGTATTTATGGTACTGTCGTCAGATTAACTACATTGATTGTTCTAATATTAGGCGTTGTGAACATGGTCTTGCCTTCTATGCTTGCCTCGATATATAAGTCAAAGGATATGCAGGCTATTGAGAAGTTACTAAGGATGTCAGCTACATGGGGAGGCTTAATTGCTATTCCATTGTTATTGGTATTTGTTATAGCAGGTGAAGATATTTTAGGTCTAGTGTTTGGTGATAACTTTAGGTCTGGTTATGTTGTGCTATCTGTTTTAGCTATATCTCATGCATTTAACGCTTTATCCGGTAGCCCGGGTATCTTATTACAGATGACAGGACATCATAAAGTTTTAATGAAAATAACGCTTTTCTGGGCTGTGTTTAATTTAGGTTTAAATATATTGCTGGTAAATATATGGGGAATGCTAGGTGTCGCTGTTGCCACGGCTATTAGTATAGTATGCCAAAATCTGACTATGATGATTTTGGCAATGAGGTTACACGGTATAAAAACATGGATGTATAATCCAATGATGCTATTTAAGTAATTTAATGATGTTGATGTTGATGGTGAAAATATGAAATTTGTTGTTACGGGCGGTGGACAAAGGTCGCGTGCGGTGTGGGCACAAGAGTGGAAACACTATGAGCAAGCGATTGCATTAACGGTGGATTGGGATACTGGATGTGCAGAAAGGCTTATTGAATACAATAGCCCTGAAGATGTTATTTCAGAAAAAGATGCAAATATAGTTTTTAAAGCGGGTAGTTTGGTTGATGAAAAGCTTTATATGTGTACTCAAACTGAAGTGCTTATATATGATTATCCTTCACTCAAATTAGATAGGTATATATCTTTGCCCTGTTTTAATGATCTCCATCATGTAACTAAAGTTGATGATAGGATAGCTATAGTTTCAACTGGTCTTGATATGCTGATTTTAATAGATGAGAATGACAACATAGTCAATGTATATAACTCCTTAGGTAAGGAACCATGGCATAAGTTTTCAAAATCAACTGACTACAGGAAAGTAATTACAACTAAACCGCATGAATCCCACCCGAATTATATTTTTCAAATAGGTAATGAAATATGGGTTAGTCGCTTTGAACAAAAAGATGCAATTTGTATAACTGATAATTCTAAAAGAATAAATATTGGATCTGAGCGTATTCATGATGGAATAGTTAAAGGTGATAAAGTTTATTTCACCACCATCAATGGTACAGTCTGTGTTGTAAATAAAAATACATATAAAATTGAAAATATTTATGATCTGAATGAAGCGTATAATGGAAATAGCCCATTAGGTTGGTGTAGAGGGTTGCATGTTGAAGATGATAGGTTGTTTATAGGTTTTTCAGCGCTTAGATCTACGAAATTACGAGAAAATCTTGCATGGATTAAAGGTGGGTTTAAGAAAAGTGTAGAAGAAATGAGAGCATTACCAACTAGAATTGTTGAATATGATTTCAAGACAAGATCAATTGTTAAAGAATTAAATTTATCTGACGTAGGATTAGATGCAGTATTTTCTATACTTAAATGTGACTGATTTAGAATTTTATAATATCTATTGCAAAGTATAAATTATGGTAATGGTTACTCGTGTGCGTGTTTTTCTCCATTAACTATAAAGGATAGGCTAAGTCGTAACCTGAATTAATGGGTTAAGTGTACCAGTTTTATTGAATTTTGTATGAAAAAAATATTCCTGTTATTTAATACTCTTAAATATTTAAAAATCAAACAGTTTTATTACATGTTTGTGAGGCGAATATTGAAGCCAAAGACCGTTGTTGCCGCTAGTTCTACAGTTGAATTACGTGACAAAGTAACGGTTATTAAGCCTATTTTCGTTGATGGTATTTATGTGTCCGATACTAAATTTAAATTTTTAAATGTAGTTGAAGAACTAGATGAGGGTGGTATTAACTGGTGTCCATCTCGGATGCAGAGGCTATGGCAATATAACTTACATTATTTTGATTATTTACGTGAAGATGCAAGGCCAATTAATAATAAAATTTATTTACTAAATAACTGGATAGAAAGTAATCCACAATTGAGCCGCCCTGGTTGGGAGCCCTTTACCACAAGTTTACGAATAGTAAATTGGGTGTTCTTTCTTGTCGATTATCCCCGTTCTATAAATGTTGCTTTTGACAAGCAGGTATCTAGTTTATATGAGCAAGTACTTTGGCTTGAAAAAAATGATGAGTCACATATTTTAGCCAATCATTATTTTGAAAATATGAAAGCATTACTTTTTGCCGGAGTGTATTTTAAGGGAGAGGATGCTGAGCGCTGGTTAAAAAAAGCCACAAATGAATTGAAATATCAGTTAGTAGAACAACAATTAAGTGATGGAGGTCATTATGAAAGATCACCACAGTATCATTCATTAATGCTCGAAAATTATCTTGATTTATATAATTTGGCTACTGATAATAATATTTTATTCGATGAGAGGTTTCTTCAGCTTTTAAAACAAACATGTGATAAATCATTAGATTTTCTAAGCGATATTGTTTTTCCAAACAATAAAATACCTCTATTTAATGATTCTGCATTTTGTGTTGCACCTGATATAAAGGAATTATGTAAATATGCGAATAAATTATATGGCTATAAGAGGCATGAAGCCAAAAAAACAGATAATAATTTATTATGTAAAAATGACAGCGGTATATATGGCTTTAAGACAGAATCGGATATGCTTGTTATTGATTGTGGTGATATAGGGCCAACATATCAACCTGGTCATACTCACTGTGATTTTCTATCTTATGAATTAATGTTAAATAATCAAATGATAATTGTTGATACCGGCGTCCATGAATATGAGCCTGGTATGACTCGTGTTCACGAAAGATCAACACAAGCGCATAATACTATTAGTGTTGATGATGATGAACAGTCAGAAATATGGGGTGAGTTTAGAGTGGCAAGAAGGGCAAAGAAGCTTTATACGGAAATTAACTATCTAAGCCCAGATAAAGTGAAATTTAAAGGTGCTTATAATGGATTTTATCAAGTAAAAGGAAGGATAGAACATCATAGAGAAATTTTAATTACCTCAAATGAGTCTGTTTCTCAAATAAAAGAGATTCAATTTAAGGATTATATAGTCGGAGTCGGTTTTCATAATATTAAGAGCTATATACATTTTCATTCAGATGTATCTGTTAAATACGCGTCCGATAATAAATTTTTATTGACATATAATAGTGGCGTTAATCAAGTCGATTTTATAGTTCACGGCGACTTAAAATGTACTTTAGAGGATTCTGAATATTACCCTGAGTTTGGACTGAAACTTGTTAATAAGGTTCTTGTAGTGATGTATGATAGCCCTTTACCATGTGAATTGTCATATTCAATAATAAAACATTAATTATGCATATATTATTTTTCACCCATTATTTCCCGCCCGAAGTTAATGCGCCTGCATCTCGTACCTATGAACATTGTAAAGAATGGGTTAAAAATGGTCACACGGTAACTGTTGTTACGGGTGTGCCTAATCATCCTAAAGGGCAGGTTTACCCAGGTTATAAAAATAAGCTTTATCAAAAAGAAACAGTTGATGGTATTAATGTTATTCGGTTATGGACTTATGTAACGGCCAATGAAGGTTTCATAAAAAGAACGCTTAATTATCTATCGTATATGTTTTCGGTTATTTTGTTTATTCCGTTCCTTCCTAAGCATGATGTTTTTATATCTACGTCTCCGCAATTTTTCTGTGGCCTTGCGGGATATTTTGTGAAGTTTTTCCGTAGAAAACCATGGATTATTGAAATAAGAGATCTATGGCCAGAATCTATTGTTGCAGTAGGGGCTATCAAAAATAAAACAATAATCAGTATATTAGAATATTTAGAAAAACTAGTGTATAGCAAGTCTGATCACATAGTTCCTGTTACGGATGCTTTCAAAGCATACATGCTTAAAAAAGGAATTGATGAGAGTAAAATTACAGTTATAAAAAATGGTGTAGATTTAAGTTTTTACGCCCCTGGCTCTGTCAGCATTTCAAATGAATTTGGTTTTGATTTAGAGAATAAATTTGTAGCTTCATATGTTGGTACACATGGAATGGCGCACCATTTAGAGACAGCATTAGAATCAGCTGAAATACTTAAGGATCGAAACGATATAGTTTTTTTATTGGTAGGTGATGGAGCCGAGAAATCTAAGTTGATGAATTTAAAGGACAAAATGGCACTTAATAATGTTGTTATGCTTGATCAGCAAGGAAAAGATAAAATGCCTTTGTTATGGGCGCTCTCAGATGTTAGCCTTGTGTTGCTGAAAAAATCAGACCTATTCAAAACCGTCATTCCTTCAAAAATATTTGAGAGTATGGCGATGAAAAAACCTATAGTTCTTGGGGTTGAGGGCGAGGTTAAAGGGATGATTGAAGAAGGGCGCGCGGGTATAACCATAGAGCCTGAGAACGCTGAGCAGCTAGCAAATGCTGTGCTGGAATTATCTAGTAATAAAGCTAGATATGATGAATATGCAGAAAATGGATACCAGTACGTTTCAAAATACTACGATAGAAAAGTATTAGCCAAACGTTTAGAAGATATTATGCTGGGTTTAGTCGAAAGAAAGTAGTTATTGTAAATATTTTATGGGTGTTAATGTGAATAATAGTGAGTTGTCTGTTTGGAAAGAAAGCGCTATTTACTGGGTTGTTTTAGCTGCCTCTTTATTGTCTCTAGGTTTTATATACTTTGATGGTCTACAGCTGATGGAACGCTGGTGGCAGACTAGAGAGGAATATGGTCATGGTTATATTATTCCCTTTATCGCTTTATTTCTAATTTGGCAAAAAAGTGATCAATTAGAAAAAATAAAATTTAATGGTTCATGGCTGGGCGTGGCGCTAACAATTTTCGGTTTGTTTTTATACTATGCTGGGGAGTTAAGTTCTCTTTATACCATTATTCAATATGGCTTTGTTGTTGCTGTTTTTGGTGTTGCTCTATCACTCATGGGGCGAGAAGGCTTTAAGATTATACTTGTTCCTTTGATCATGTTGTTTTTCATGATTCCTTTACCGAATTTCATATTTAATAACTTATCATCTCAATTACAGCTTATTTCATCTGAAATTGGTGTGGCTGTTATTCGAATGTTTGACATTAGTGTTTTTCTAGAAGGTAATGTAATCGATTTAGGTGTGTACAAGCTTCAGGTTGTGGAGGCCTGTAGTGGCTTGAATTACCTATTTCCATTAATGACGCTTGCCTTTATTTCGGCTAATTTTTTTACCGGCGCATTCTGGAAAAAATCTATTATATTTCTATCATCCATTCCTATTACCATATTAATGAATAGTTTCAGAATAGGAGCAATCGGTGTAACAGTTGAATATTGGGGCCCTGAAATGGCGGAAGGCTTCTTACATGACTTTGAAGGCTGGGTCGTGTTCATGGCCTGTATAGCTATTCTTATTGCAGAAATGTGGGTATTAGCACATTTAGGCAAAGATAAACTGCCATTACGAGAAGCGTTTGGTCTGGATTTTCCTGAGCCTACGCCTGAGGATGCGGAAGTTACCTATCGTAAAATTCCAAAGCCTTTTTATGCTTCACTAACAATCATATTGCTTGTTGCTATTAGCGTATTTGCAATACCAGAGCAGGTAGAGGTTGAACCAGAGCGCAAACAATATACTGAGTTCCCGTTAGAGCTTGATGGATGGCAGGGTAAAACGGGTTACTTAGAATCAGATATTCTTGATGTGCTTAAATTGACAGACTATTTGATGAGTGATTATCGTAATATTGAAGATGGCGGTGTTATAAACTTTTACTCTGCTTATTACGCCTCGCAAAAGAAAGGTGCATCTGCACATTCGCCACGTTCGTGTATTCCTGGTGGTGGCTGGCGAATTACTTCTCTTCAAAATCATACCATAAATAATACAGTGATTGATGGTGTGCCCTTTGTAGTTAACCGGCTTGTCATAGAGAAAGATGAATCTAAGCAGTTAGTGTATTACTGGTTTCAGCAACGCGGCCGTATTGTTACTAATGAATACTTGATGAAATGGTATTTGTTCCTAGACTCGATGAATCTACACCGTACAGATGGGGCCTTGATGCGCTTAACAACGGTTTTAAAGCCAGGGCAAGATCTCTCTATTGCGGATAAACGTCTTGAGGACTTTAGTCGTAAAATAGCGCCTCTTATCCCACAATACGTACCCGGTAAATAGAAGCACTTAATATGTTGTTTATTTTTGCTTTTATTATATCGCTGGTTGTCACCATGCTTTTAATTCCACCGGTTATGAAATGGGCGGATAAGATTGGCGCAATAGATGTGCCCGATGCACGCAAGGTACATACACAGGCGATACCACGCGTCGGTGGTATCGCCATGGTTGCGGGTAGTGTTATCTCTATTCTGTTACTCGCAGAGCTAGATCAGCAGGTAATTGCCATACTTGTAGGCTTCATTGTTATCTGGGGGTTTGGTTTATGGGACGACAAGTGTGACCTAAACTATAAAGTTAAATTTTTAGGGCAATTGTTAGCAGTGGTTATCGTCGTCACCTGGGGCGATGTGATTGTGCGCACCTTCCCTTTTATTGATGGACATATTCCAGATTATTTGGCCATACCACTCACTATTTTTGCACTCGTAGGTATTACTAACGCAATTAACTTATCCGATGGCTTAGACGGTTTAGCCGGTGGAACATCGTTAATCACTATTAGCATTATTGCCTTACTGGCATATGATGCAGGCGGTGAAATGGTCGTTCTTATCTCAATGGCAGTCGCGGGCTCAATTCTAGGATTTCTAAGGCACAATACCCATCCTGCTCGACTGTTTATGGGTGATACAGGAAGTCAGTTTTTAGGCTTTAGCCTGGGTGTGATGGTGATTGTATTATCGCAGTCCATTAACTCAGCGATGAGTCCACTTATACCCCTGTTTATTTTAGGTTTGCCGATACTAGATACAATGGCGGTAATGGGACAGCGGATCTATGAAAGGCGATCTCCTTTTGCACCAGATAAGAATCATATTCATCATAAGTTGCTGGATATTGGATTTGACCATTATGAGGCAGTATTCATAATTTATTTATTACAGAGCACATTAGTTGCGGTTGCATACTTTATGCTTTATGAGTCGGATGCAGTGCTCATTCTTATATATGTACTTATCAGTGCCTTTGTTTTAGTTTTTTTTTATTATGCCCGCCTTACAGGTTGGACGTTTCATGCAAAAAAAGTGTCTGATAAAAGCTTTCTTAAATCATTAGTGCATCGCTTGCGTGAAAAAGGCTGGTTAACAACTATTCCGACGATGGCCCTAAAAATACTGGTCCCTTTAGTTTTGCTCTCTGCCGCCATTATCGCTACTGATGTTAAAAAGGATATGGCTATACTTGCTGCAATGTTATTAGTTGTATTAGTCGTTAGTTTAATTGTTAATTCACGCAGTACGGGATTTATTGAAAAAGCGGTTGCGTATATTATTTCTGTTATGGCGGTCTATATGTTGCCGGTAAGTAGCGGTTTAGATAATTCTTATATTCTTATGAATTGGGTTTTTGCTTTGTTAGTTATTGCATTTGCTCTAAGGGTGCGATTTTCTCACGAAAAAACATTTCAAATCACTCCGCTTGATTATTTAGTCATAATACTGGTAATACTTGTGCCTAATCTCCCAGAAGCGCACCTGGAAGATAGCGATATGGGTGAAATGGCGGTAAAGTTAATCATTCTGTTTTATGCAAGTGAAGCCGTAATAGGATTGAAGAGTCGTAAATGGGACTTTATGCGAATTGGTACGCTAGGCGCACTAGCGATATTGGCGATTCGAGGCTTATGATTACATAATAAATTCATGTGTTTATTGTATAAATGGGTTCAATTAATAGATGTAAAGCTTCTAGTTTATAAGCTTAATAAATACACAATATAAAAATACAAACTTCAAGGTATTGAAAATGAAACAACTTATTTTAGGGTTTACAAAATTAACGGCAGTATCTGTTTTGGTTGCATCTTTAGTGGCTTGTGGTGGTGCGGATGAGCGTAAGGTTAAATACCTTGAAAAAGGTAAATCTTTTCTTGCTGAAAAGAATTATGAGAAAGCAAAAATTGAATTTAAGAATGTTTTACAAATTGATCCAAAATTTGCGGAAGCCTATTTCTATATGGGGCAATTGGAGGAAAATAATAAAGAACTCCGTAAAGCGCTTGGTAATTACAGAAAAGCAATTGAATTAAACCCAAAATATACTGATGCAAAAGTAAAGCTGGCTAAGATTTATGTAATTGCAGGTACTGACGACTATATCAAGAAGGCTAATGAGTTATTGGCTCAGATTAAACAGGAACAGCCTGAGAATCTGGAAGCAAAGTTAATATCTGCAACAATAGAATATAAAACAGGTTCGAAGCCTAAAGGCCTAAGTGCTTTAAAGGCGGTAATTAATGAAGATCCCAGCTTAACTGAAGGTATTAACCTTCTATCTATGATTTATATCTCTGAGGGTAAAGAGGCAGAAGCGCAACAATTACTAACGAAAGCAGTCGTTGATAATCCAAAAAATATACCATTGCGTATTAGGCTGGCTCAGTTGTTAGTGAAAAATAAAAATATATCAGGTGCGGAGAAATATTTGCAACAAGTAGTAGATATAGAACCTGAAAATTATAAATTGCAGGCGGCATTGAGTGCGTTCTATGCGTCTACAAATCAATTAGATAAGTCTGCATCTATTTTAAGAAAAGCGATAGAGCAGGATGATGAAGATATCCAACGATATCTTGTTCTAGTTGAAATGTTAGCATCGCGTGTTGGTCCAAAAGAAGCGGAGGAGGTATTAGCACAAGCTGTGAAGAATAAGCCAGAACTATTTGAGTTGAGGTTCGCTCAGGTAGAATTTTATGATGCAACAGGTAATCGCACTAAAGCTAAAAATATATTAAAAGAAATTATTGAAGAAAAATCATATGAAACTGAAGGTGTCAAAGCAAGAAATAAGCTGGCAAATTACCTATTTGAAGAAGGTGATCAACAAGGCGCAAGAACTTATGTTGATGAAGTAATTAAAGAATATCCAAATAACAATGATGCCTTATTGATAACGAGTAAATTGGCATTGGTTAACCTTGATGCAATTTCAGCAATTAATGGCTTGCGTACTGTAGTTAAAAATGATCCTAAAAATGCAGAAGCATCACTGTTGTTAGCACAGGCTCATGAGTTAAATAATGAAAGCTCTCTTGCTGAAAATGAACTTAAAAAAGCTATTGAGGCGAACCCTGCAAATGATAAGACTCATGTAAATTATGCTGAGTATTTAGCTAGCAAAGGAAGGATGGATGAATCAATTGCGGTTATCGACAAGGCGCTAGCTTATTTCAAAGATAGTTATGATTTGTTGAATCTTAAATTGAAGATAGTTGCCTCTCAGGGGAAAGAAGCTGAAGCAGTTGCTATTATGGATATGATGGAGCTTGCAAATGCTAATAATGCTGAGGTTAATCTTAACAAGGGGAAATATTATTTTTCAAAAAATAATATTTCCATGGCTATTGAAGAATTTGAAAAGGCTTATACAAAATCACGAAATAAATATATCCCACTAGAGCTAATAGTTAAGTCATATTTATCCATTAATCAGTCCAGTAAAGCTATAGAGCGCTTGCAGAAACGCTTAGAGCTAAATGACGATGACGCCATTTCCAATCTACTGATGGGTAATATTTTAGAGGTGCAAAAGAACCTTTCAGATGCAAGGCTGAAATATAAAAAGGCATCTAAAGCTGAAAGCAAATGGTTATTACCTTATTCAAATCTAGCCAGAACATATATTGTAGAAGGGGATTTGGATCAGGCAATAAAAATATATAATGAAGCAATTGCCGTATTGGAAAAGCCCTCCTCAGCAAAAATGCAATTGGCCACTATCTATGAACGCCAGAAAAAATATAAAATGGCTATGGATATATATTTAGATATTTTAGAAAAAGACCCAAGTAATAATCTTGTAAAAAATAACTACGCATCATTGCTTCTTGATTTTGGGGATGCAGCTGATATACCTAAAGCTTTAGAGTTATCAAGTGGGTTTGATAAAGTCAATCAACCCGCACTTCAAGATACTTTGGCCTGGGCTTATGCTAAATCTGGAGATAATGCTAAAGCACTGTCCTTATTAGAGCCACTGGTTGAGCGGTCTCCTAATATAGCTGTATTCAGATATCACATTGGCTATGTTTTATATAAAATGGATAAAAAATCGGCGGCAAAAACACATCTGGAACTAGCAGTATCAAGTGATCAACAGTTCGTAGGTAAAGATAAGGCTGCATTACTGTTGAAGAGTATTTAGGTATAGCTAATACTTTGATTAGCTAATGATTGTTTACAAGTAAATTTTATATAAGGCGCTGATAATACGCTATTATATTTAAATCGAACAACGAGAAAGCATATAGGCTTTAATGATTATTGAAGTATTAAGTTTTGGTGTATCAACAGTCCTTTTTCTTATATTAGGACTAGCGATGCTGACAGGTAGGCGAGATAACTTGCCTAAAACCATGTTAGCCGTTGCTGCTATTGTGAGTTCTATTTGGTCTGGGATAGTAACCTATCAGGCTGCATTCGGTGGCTTATTGAGTTCAGCTCTTTTGCTGGAACTTCTGCGTTCTTTGGCCTGGTTTTCTTTTTTATTAGTCATGTTACGTACGGCTTATAAGAATAGTGATCAGGTTAATAAGAATTTCAAATTCACTTTTGTAGGCCTCAGCGTTTTCATTGTTGGTTTAATGCTATTGGCATTGTATCGAATTTCAGGTGGTTCATTATTTGAATTTATAGCTGGTAATGATGTATTGGTAGGGCATTTGCTTATTTCAATTGGTGGCCTGGTTATTACTGAGCAGCTGTATAGAAATACATCAGAAGAACATCGTTCGGCTCTTAAATACTTATGGATAGCCATTGGAGCTATGTTTGCATATGATTTTTATATGTATTCAGATGCGTTCTTATTTCAAAGGATAGATAACGAGCTATGGAATGCTCGTGGTTTTATTCACGCGATGGTAGTGCCGTTAATTGGTGTGGCAATAAAACGTGAGATGCAATGGTCATTAGGTGATGAGACTATTGATATATTTTTATCTCGACGTATCGTATTTCATACAACAACTTTATTAGCTTCTGGTATTTATTTAGTCTTTATAGGCTTTGGCGGTTATTACGTTCGTGATATGGGTGGTGATTGGGGTGTCGTTGCGCAAGCGACCTTCCTATTCGCATCAATACTTGGTTTAGTTGTGCTGTTGTTCTCAGGTAAAATCAGGGCGAAATTAAAAGTAATGATTGATAAGCATTTCTTTCATTACAAATATGATTATCGTGAAGAATGGCTGCGCATTATTCGCACTTTGTCTTTACAAGATACTGACAAGGGATTACATGTGGGAGCCATTCGTGCATTGGCACAGATTATTGATAGCCCAGGTGGTTTATTAGTAATGGAAAGAGACAACGGTTATTTCGAATCGGATGAACGTTGGAACTATGACAGAGTCACAGTGCGAGAACCAACCAATTCTACATTACATCGTTTCCTGGCCGATCATCAATTTGTAATTAGCCTTGATGAATATACTGAAGATCCCGATATGTATACTCGTTTGGGGGCATTAGACATTCCTGAATGGTTATTGAGTAATAAAGATGCGTGGTTAGTGGTTCCTTTAATACTACAAGAGCACCTAATGGGGTATGTTGTATTATCAAGATCAGCATCACATAAACGTTATTTTAACTGGGAAGACAGTGATCTTCTTAAAACTGCAGGACGTCAAGTTGCTAGTCATTTAGCGCAATATGAATCAGCACAGGCACTGGTTACTGCTAAACGCTTTGAAGAAGTGAATCGCTTATCGGCCTTTATTGTCCATGATATTAAAAATATGGTGGGGCAATTATCAATGGTGGTTTCTAATGCGGCAAAGCATAAAAGCAACCCTATGTTCATAGATGATGCAATTATAACAGTTGAAAATTCCGTTAATAAAATGAATAAACTCTTGGTGCGGTTACGTGGTGAGGGAGAGGTAGAGAAGAGTGCTGCTTTTAGTTTGTGTGATTTGTTAGAAGAGGGAATTCATGCCTGTTCAGCTGCCGGCACTTTACCTGTTCCCGTATTTCATTGTCGTAATGAAAAAATCATGATCACCGCAGACAGAGATCGTATGTCAGCGAATATTGCACATATTATTCAGAACGCACAAGATGCGACAAAGAGCACGGATAGCATTACGGTAAGACTGCGTAAACAGGATGACTATGCCATTATTGAAATAGCGGATACGGGAGAAGGAATGGATGAGAAGTTTATTCATGATAAATTATTTCAGCCATTTGAATCGACTAAAGGCACAATGGGCATTGGTGTATTTCAGGTAAGGGAGTATGTACATAAGTTAGGTGGTCAATTAGACGTTGAAAGTGAAGTAGGCGTGGGCACTATATTTCGTTTACATATACCACTTAGCGAAACACGATCTACAAACAATGCTCAAATCCTGCATCTAAATGAACACGGGAAGCGCAAACGTGATGGATAACCCTAAATTACTAATCGTAGATGATGACCAGGGGATTCGTACCCAACTCAAATGGGGTATAGAGGGGTTCGATATTATCACTGCTAATTCCCGCCAAAAAGCCATTGAACAGTTTGAAAAACATCATCCGTCTGTTGTTACTTTAGATTTAGGTTTGCCACCCGATGTGGAAGGCACTAGTGAAGGTTTTGCCATTCTAGATGCTATTTTACAGAGAGGGGCAGATACCAAGGTTGTGGTAGTATCAGGCTCTGAAGAAAACATTAATTCGCAGAAAGCAAAAGACAATGGCGCATTTGATTTTTATGCAAAGCCTGTTGAAATTGAAAGCTTGCAAAAACTGGTAAACTGCGCATATAAAGCTCATTTAAAAGGTAAGTAATAAATTTTATATGACTATAAAATGCAATAGTTAAAGTTCGCTGAACTCTTTTTAAAAAAAGTAGAGTGGATCAAGCATAGCGGTTCCACCTATATCACGCCCCAATTCTGCTGGATCCACTGCGCTTGATCCACCTACGGTACTCGGTAACTCTTTATCACTCATATTAGTTAACAAAGTTGAGGGTAAATATTTATCAAATGATCGACGTAGGCCGGATCAAGCAAAGCGGATCCGGCGGATTACTTGCCGCTAGAGTTTTTTACCGGGAATAAAAAATAGTAAAAAAATCCGACACTTTAGTCTTGCTTAGTATAATTACCTGTAGCAAAATCAAGAGTCACATAAAAAAATAAATAGCGATTTAAATGGAAAACAATAAAAAAATACTTGTTGTTGAAGATGATACTGGATTACAAAAACAGATGAAATGGAGCTTCGAAGACTTTGAAGTTTTTATTGCAGGTAACAGGGAAGAAGCGTTAAAAATACTACTTAAAGAGAAGCCCCCGGTGGTTACTGTCGATCTGGGCTTGCCGCCAGATCCAGAGGGTACTACGGAGGGTTTAGCCACTGTTGAAGATATCCTCTCTAAAGCCCCCAATACAAAAGTTATTGTTGTTAGTGGCAATGACGATCGAACCAATGCCGTTCAGGCGGTAGCATCTGGTGCCTATGACTTTTACCAAAAACCCATCGATTCTGAATTACTTAATCAAATTGTAACTCGTGCATACCATGTGTTTGAGCTGGAAGACGAGAATCGACGACTAACCATGGAGCATATTGATGTGCCTATGGAGGGCATGATTACAAGCAGCCCGCAAATGCAGTCTGTGTGTCAGCGCGTTGAGAAAGTGGCTTCTTCAGATGCTACGGTACTATTGCTGGGTAATAGTGGAACGGGTAAAGAAGTATGTGCACGTGCACTACACGGTAAAAACCCATCTATAACAGGTCGTTTTGTTGCAATTAACTGCGCGGCAATTCCTGAAAATCTACTCGAGAGTGAATTATTTGGTTACGAAAAAGGTGCTTTTACCGGTGCTACCAAAACTACACCGGGTAAAATAGAGTATGCAGAAGGTGGTACCCTGTTTCTGGATGAAATGGGTGAGTTGCCTATGCCATTGCAAGCGAAATTACTGCGCTTTTTACAGGAGCGTGTAATAGAACGAATTGGCGGTCGTGAAGAAATTCCCGTAAATGTACGAGTAATTTGTGCGACTCATCAAAATCTTGAAGAGAAAATAAAATTACGCGAATTTCGCGAAGATTTATTTTATCGCATTAATGAAATACCTATCAATATTCCTCCCCTCAAAGATAGAGAAGGTGATGCTTTATTATTGGCTAAATCTTTCTTCGAGCAGATGAACAAAGAGATGGGTAAAAAGCTCAAGGGTTTTACTAAAGAAGCATTGTCATCAATCGAAGCCCATGATTGGCCTGGTAATGTTCGAGAGCTTAAAAATCGAATTAAACGTGCTGTGATTATGGCGGATGGAAAGCAAATAACATCTGCTGATTTGGAGTTAAAACCTGCGGAAAGCGAAGATGAAATCAACTCGTTTGATTTGCGTGAAGTGAGAGAATCAGCAGAGCGCATGGTCATCACTAAAGCACTAAAACATACTAATGGTAAGGTCTCACCAGCGGCTGAACTTTTAGGTGTTAGTCGTCCTACGCTTTATGATTTAATGCAAAAGCTTAGTATTAATGTTTAATTATTAATTCATAAGTGGATATACTTTCTTAAGCTTTTAACTGAATTACTTTCTGCGCGAAAAATAGATGCTCCAAAAAGGAGCGTCTTATACTGATTGCGGCAATTAATATAAATATGAATCGCTCGGTGGTAACCTTATATATAATAGATTCAAGATCATTTAAACCTATGCTCCTCTACCCAGCAAAGCCAAGGTTTAAACCTTAGCTTATTCGCTTCTAAAATTTAATATTACACTTCTTTTTTTTGCCCCTCATTAGCATTTTAAAATTCAACGTAGCGTTGTTGCTATCGAGTCATGTACAAAAAATAATATAGCCTTTCATTCAATTATTTAAACAATAAATATAAAACTATCGGGCATAAAAAAGGCACAGCGTGTGCTGTACCTTTTTTATAAAGAAATAGAACTAAGTTCTATTTCTTTGCTGTAAATCTGCGTAACCCTAACAGTCCAGGTAAGCCCATTAGGAACCACCAGCCACCACCTAAAGTCACTTCATCTGTGTTGAATCCAGGATAGGAAACAATAGTACCTGGGTCAACAATGATACCATTTCTCTTGCCATCTGCATCATTCGCACCGCCATCTGTAATGGTAATGAGAATGCAGTTATGGCCTTCAGTTAGCCCTTTAGTCCAGTCAGTGCTTGTTGGCGTAGGGCAGTTACCCGCTGTAACAGCGCTAGCAGATGAGATGAATTCAGTGCTAGAGGTTTCAAATGCTTGCCATTTATCTGTATATTTTCTATAGCCAGCGTTCTTTGGCAGGCTAACGGATAGTGGTATAGCAACAGAAACTGTTTCACCAGCCGTTAAGTTACGCACTTCAAAATCAAAATAACCGCCTATACCTGTTACTACAGTAGTGGTGCTATCAGTTGTACCTGTTAATGCGACACAATCATTGTTGGCATCATATGACATAAAGTTCGCCAGAGTGATAACTGCGCCTGTATTGGCTGCACATTTAGCTGATGTGCCCAGAGCAAGTGCTCCGCTGGAAGTTTCCATCACAAATGTTGTAGCACCAACTGTTTCAGTTTGTAATGCGGTGGCGGCCAATGCAGCATCGTCGGCAGAATCCACAATGCCATCATTATCGGTATCTGAGTAGTCACTTAAAGTGCCCGCAGCAATGACAGTAACAATGGTATCAATGGTGACACCTGCTGATGGTGTTGCATCTGTATCCCACATTTTTACTCTAAGTAGGTAATTGCCAGCAGTTAAGCCTGCTACCGATGGATCAAATGTAATTGAGCTGGATGTTTCGGTCCAGTGAGCGGCCAGGGCTCCAAGTGTAGGTGTTGCACCTGACTGGTCACCCACTATTTCAGTGGCTGTACCTGTCCAGCTGTACTGGTCATAGAATGCGCCTGAAGTATCAACCGACACAGTAACGTTACCACCATCTTTTGTGATAGTGCTTGTACTTGTGTTTGTGCCCTGAGCGATAGTAACTTTAGGTGCTGCACCAAATGTTTTATCAGCGGGTTGATCGGCGCGTGGTGGAGAACCAACCGTTACCGTTACTGTTGCAGCATTAGATGTTGTAGGAACATCATCATCAATTGTGTAAGTAAAACTGTCTGTACCAAAGAAAGTGGCATTAGGCGTATATCTCACGGTTCCAGTAGTCGGTGTATTAGCAACAGCTGTACCATTGGTTGCTGCAGATGCAATGGCTACACTGCCAGGTACCATGCTCGCGCCTACCGCTGTTGCGACATCATTTATATCAACATCAATATCCACAGGCGTTGCAAAAGCGGTTGTAGCAGTATCAGCACCAGCATTAGGTTGGCCCGCTGCATTAATTGTTAATGTGACAGTTGCAGGATTAGATGTTGCCCCAAAATCATTTTCTGAAGCCTGGCCTAATTCATCTTGTACAGTATAGGTAAAGGTTTCTGAACCTGATGCACCAGCATTAGGCATATAAATTACGCTACCAGTGGCCTCTGTTAAAACCACAGTACCATTGGTTAGTACCAGTGTTTGTGTACCAGTTCCAGCACCCGTGGCTCCAGTAATTCTTAAGGTTGATAAATCTATAGCGCTGTCAGTATGGGTATCAGGATCGGAATCATTTGAGGTGAGAATGTATGACGTGGAGGCTGTATTAAAATCTGTTGATATTGTGTCATTAACGGCATTTGGTGCTGAGTTAGCACAAATATAACCTGTGGCGCATTTTATATTCATGGACCAGTAACCAACAAATGTATCAAAAGGTGCGCCTGCAATTTTTGAAACCCATGTCAACTTGTATGTACCATCGCCATTGTCGGTCATGCTAACGGGGGTAGAGTTTGTATCCCCTGTTGGAGGCGTAATCTTGGAACCTTGATTGAATTCTGATATTCCCCAAAAGGCATAAAATGAACTCATGTCCGCCGTTAAATTACCAGCATCAATTGTGACGGCAGGGTGGAATTCGGCATCTATACCTGTGTTGGCAGTGTAAGTAACTACTGGCAGCCCAAAGAAAATAAAATTATCGATGATTGAACCAGGTGTGGTCGAGTTACCCTGATAGCTGTCAGCTGTTTTATAAGTATGGTCTATAAGTTGGCCGCCAGTACTTGTCAAGATATTTGAGCCTGCAGTTGCACCTGTAGGGTCATTCATTAGGAAAGTACCATCTAATACATCGTAGGTACCAAAATTTGTTGCATGGGCTGAAGAAGAAGCCATCATAGCGACCAGTATATGTACTGGTTTTATTTTAAAAATATCAATCAACATGTTATAAACTCCAAAATTCTTATATGTATATTTTGCTGTGCTTGTTACCATTTGATACCTAGTTCCACACCGAGGGCTCTTTGTTTCATACTGATGGCGGCGTTATCTACAGTGATATCAGGGTTAGAACCTACGGGTTGGAACGTTGTTGGACCAACAATAGTATTTTCTAATGCATGGACATAACTGGCTGAAATTTCAATATCATCAGCCCAGTGATAGGTGGCCCCCATAGTCAGGTGTGTTTCAACGGTGGCAGGTGCGAGCATGTTAAATAAAACTTGATCAGGTGCAATGGTGGCTTCGCCATAATTTACTCCAGCGCGGAGATCAAGCTTTTCACTGAACTGATATTCTGCACCTAACTTGTATATGGTTTGGTTCGTCCAGCCAAATCCCATTCCCAAATCTCCACCTAATTGGCACTCTGGGGTATCAGCACCAGGACATAAAGGGTTGAATTCATCTGGGTCAGTGGCTAATGGGCCTGGGTTGCCTACAGAAGCAATATCACTGTAGTTAATTTGCTGGATGTCGAATTTAATTTTTAGATCAGGTATGGCCTGATAAGCTATACCAACTGTATAGTTTTCCGGGATGTCGAAGTCCCCTTGCTCGGCAAATAAGTTTTTATAATCATCGAATTCGGTCATATAAACACGAGATGAATAGTTGGCACCTACTATTAGGTCATTATTCAAAAATTTGCCTTGCCAGCCTAAACGGATGCCTGCACCATATGAGAAATCAGTTCCCATATTAGTAAGGTTTCCCGTAGTTGATGTGAAACCGAGTGCATCGAATGCACCTAAGCCCCAGGCTTCAAAAATTTGCATAGCTATGCTTAAGCTTGCGCCTACGGTATGAGTATCATTTAGTTTATAGGCGATGCTTAATGGAATTTGCATTTGTAGTAGTTTGATTCCTACTTTTTCATCACCACCATTACCAGTAAAGTTAAAAAAGTAACTGTTATTTCCAGCGCCTCTACCCGTGGTGATTGATTGATTGTATTGTGTTCCCATTCCTGCGCCGATAAATGCAAAGCCTAGAGTGATTTCATCGGTATATTTGTATGTACCACCCATGTTTGGAACTAAAAATATACCATTCTGGCTAAAACCAGTGTCTTCAAAATTACTATTTTCTATGACAATTGTGTCAGTAAGGCCGGCACTTTCTGAGTGAGAAACTGTATTAGGTGCATAAAATAAATCAGCACCTATATCGAAGCGTGTACCGACATCAATCATAGTTGCGGGATTAAACGCAGCGGCTAAACCATCTACGCCCTCTGCTACACCAACGCCGCCCATGCCGCGAGATTTTGCGCCGAAACCAATCATGAAGTAGCCATTTGTTGCGTAGCTGACTGATGGTAGGGCTAGACCAGCAACAATGGCTGCAGCCAGTGTTTTTCTTAAAGATGGTTTCATTATTATCGTTACTCCAACATTTGGTTTTTATTTTTTTTCATCTATCCAGATACATACTGCGCTGTATGTCATCCGATTATATTAGTGCTATGAATTTGGCTGATACTGAGGTGATTTTATTAAGATGACGTAATCAGGCGCTATTGGTAATTACTTGATTGTGTGTCTTATAACCTTATGTCAACGCTAGCTTGTCCATATAATTAAAATAATCGGCTACTGTGTAGCTCTTGTTATTTATGTATGAATCATATTCATAATATTTATGCGGCAAATTAGAGCATGAGATAGGTTATTGTCAAGTCGATTTTGGGAATAAAAGCATAGTTAGAAAATAACGAAATACTTATAAATCGAAATGACTGCGTGATTTATAATGTCCATAAAAATACGGTACATGTTAATTATTTTTTGTTCAGGTAAATTAGGTTGAGCTGATGTAGCAGGTAAAGAAAACTGAAATGAGTTATTGCATGGCGGTCGTTATTAATTTTTGTGAAAACTAAAAGTCATTATTTGTATAGCCTGTTTAGTGTCGTGTTTGTCGAGATATTTTACAATGAGTTATTATTGTCTAACTATTTGTTTTGTATGGTTTAAATTTTTTAATGAGCTTGTATTAACGGGTGTTAAATTATCTTAATTAAGTAAATCAGATATGACGTTATGAGTTTTTTAATTCTGTTTTAATAAGTTAACCACTTGTAATATATAGAAATATTTTTATTCTTGTGTTTTTATGTGCCCTACTTGCTTAAGTAGACCTTACATTTTCAATGTGGAAATACGGTAAATGCAGTACTTGGATGTTTTTATTTTTTTAACCCATTGAAATATTTATATATAATTAATTTGGCACACTGAATGCATTATTTGAAAATGTAAGTTATGCAAAATTAAAATAAATGAATTAATAGATTTTTGGAGTAATAAATATGAAAAAAACTGCAATTGCTACGGCTCTTCTTTTAGTATCTGGCGCGGCTAGCGCTGTTTCTGTTTCAACTGGTGGTACATTTGACATGTACGATCCTGGAGGGGCATTGATCAATGTTGATACAACTATCGCTGGTTTCGTTGACGAAGCTGCTGGTACTTGGGGTGTTTCTTCTTCAACTCCTTTCTACGGTCTATTATGGTCTGCATCTAATGGTACGTTGTACGGAGAAGGTACTTACACTATAAGTACTGATGACTCTGCTACTGGTGGTGTTTCTGGTGCTGATGCTACTTTCACAGTTGGCGCTGGTCAGCTTGGTGGTAGCATTAAGTTTGCCTGGGGTTCAACTACTGGTATCGACGTAATTAACATTTGGGATATCAATGCTGATGGTTCTTTGAGCTATGCAACTGTTCCTGGTATGGGTGACGGTCCTTTCCCTGGTTTCCAGGCTAGCTTCGAATTAACTGGTGCTGGTCTTGCGACTCCATCAGCTGTTCCAGTTCCTGCTGCAGTATGGTTGTTTGGTTCAGGTCTTGTTGGTTTAGCGGGTGTTGCGCGTCGTCGTAAAGCTGCTTAATTGATCTTCTCGTAAGAGAGTTCAATAAAGACTAAAAAAGGGAGCCATTGGCTCCCTTTTTTTTGCTTAAAAAAGCTGCGTTGTCAGGTGTCTATTTTGAGCAAAAGAATGTGCTTGTTGCTGTCGGTAACCACATAATCCAGCGCTTCTAGCCAATTCTCTTTATATTGTGCATACATGCCCTCCAAGGTCTGTGGCGAAAGGCATTTGAAGGTTCTACTTTACTTATATGCTGAATCTAGTATTTTTTATTCAGGGTCAGGTGGGTATAAGGCTTCGTCATAAGCTGCCTCACATTGTGACTAAAATCCGTGTCTTGATTAAATAAGGCAATGCAGGAAAAATTAAATAGTCGTGCCTTTGCGGAACGCTGAACTGTATATTACTTAATTGCGTATTGCATCCATTACAAATGAAAGTCATGAATGGCAATTAATGTTATGTGCCTGTTAAGCGGTTTCCATTAGTAACAGTTCTACATGTCATCATTGTCATGTAGATAAAATTATTTACAGCGTAATTGGAAAGAATGAAATATAAGGTGTCGGAACGATGCTGATGCGCTCAAAGCACAAGTATCTGCAGGCATGAAGAAGGTATATAGCAATAAAATAAGATATCTATCCTTACTTCCTCTCCGTGTTTACAGCTATCAGAAATAGATGTCACATAATGCATGCAAGTTATGTTTATAGTTTTGATGGCTTTATCTCATTAATGGATCACTTATTAAAACAGTGCATTTAATGAATATTTTTTAAATGGGTTTGTTTTTCTTAAATTCGAGTTTTGTTAGTATGTATTCCAATGCTGTCGAGATAGTTTACATGTGCCACGTGTTTTCTATCTATTTGATTTATATGTAATATTTTCATGCATCTCTAATTTTAATACGATATAAAATGTTCTGACGTGTTTTATGCAGTAAAAGCAGCTATCTAATACTGTTTCTAGTTATAACCTTTAACTATTTGATAAATAATAAAGAATATTTCTGCTAGCAGTATTTTATTAAACTGCATGTAGGAATTTTTTACACTTGTTAGAAATTATCAATGGATTTATAAGGGCGCTCTATGTTTTATTTTTTAAGTAGTTGATATTTAAATAAAAATAATATTTGGCACAGCAACTGCATCTATTACTTATGCAAAATATGCAAAATTATAAAAAATGAATTAATAGATTTTTGGAGTAATAAATATGAAAAAAACTGCAATTGCTACGGCTCTTCTTTTAGTATCTGGCGCGGCTAGCGCTGTTTCTGTTTCAACTGGTGGTACATTTGACATGTACGATCCTGGAGGGGCATTGATCAATGTTGATACAACTATCGCTGGTTTCGTTGACGAAGCTGCTGGTACTTGGGGTGTTTCTTCTTCAACTCCTTTCTACGGTCTATTATGGTCTGCATCTAATGGTACGTTGTACGGAGAAGGTACTTACACTATAAGTACTGATGACTCTGCTACTGGTGGTGTTTCTGGTGCTGATGCTACTTTCACAGTTGGCGCTGGTCAGCTTGGTGGTAGCATTAAGTTTGCCTGGGGTTCAACTACTGGTATCGACGTAATTAACATTTGGGATATCAATGCTGATGGTTCTTTGAGCTATGCAACTGTTCCTGGTATGGGTGACGGTCCTTTCCCTGGTTTCCAGGCTAGCTTCGAATTAACTGGTGCTGGTCTTGCGACTCCATCAGCTGTTCCAGTTCCTGCTGCAGTATGGTTGTTTGGTTCAGGTCTTGTTGGTTTAGCGGGTGTTGCGCGTCGTCGTAAAGCTGCTTAATTGATCTTCTCGTAAGAGAGTTCAATAAAGACTAAAAAAAGGGAGCCATTGGCTCCCTTTTTTTATATTTGAAACACTCACTAGTATTTCAATTATAAAATATAGAGTGTCAATAATCCTGGTTAAACTAGGGGTCACAAGTTTCATTCAGAAAAGTGCCGAAATTAGATGATGAATAAAAAATTGGAAAAAGCCAGATTCTTTTATCAAAAAGGAAAATATCTAAAAGCAAAAGATTTGTGTCTAAGTGCTTGTAAGTTAAATCCAAATAATATTCAGTGCTATTTACTTCTGTCTAATATATATCTGCAATCTTGTGAATTTGATCAAGCAGTAAAACAATTTAAAAATGTGATCATAAAAAATTCTCAGTCATCAGAAGCTTATTCTGGTTTAGGGCAAGCTTATATAAAACTTGAAAAAATTGAAGAGGCAGAGAAGTGTTTTTCCAATGCCTTGCGTCTACAGGTAAATAATATCGAAGCTAGAATGGGTATGGTTGATGTTCTTCTGTTGAAGGGGCTCTATGCAGAATCAGAAAAATCACTAGATGTTATCTTTAAGAAACAACCAAAATCTGTAGATGTTCTTTATCGAATGGGTAAGATAAAGCTTAAAAGAAATAATACTGAGCTTGCATCTAGATATTTTGAGCAAGTATTAGAGATAGAGCCAAAACATAAATTCGCGAATTATGAACTCGGATGCATTTACCAGTTGAAAGGTGGTATGGAGAGATCTATTCAGCTGTTTAAAAAAGTTATATCAATAGACCCGACATATTTTTCTGCATATTTAAAATTAGGTAGTTTATTGATTCCATTTGATATGTGTAAAGAGGCGATTGGCGTATTTAATAAAGCCTTAAAGCTAAAGCCAGATTCAATTGATGCTATAGCCGGTATTGTGAGTGCCCTGTATCGAACAGGTAATTATCAAGAAGCATATAATAAATTACAGCCATTCATAGAAAAGAATATATTGCATACCGGTCTTGCCATGGTTTATGTAAAAATGTGTGAAAAGTTTGAGCAATGTGATGAGGCAATTGTTTATATGAATAAGGTGCTAAAAGCTTCGGAAACCCCTGAAAGTAATAAAGCCGGCATGCATTACGTTATAGCTGACTTATATGATAAAAAAAAACAATTTGATTATGCGTTTGAGCACTATAAGAGTGCTAATGACTTAAGATTAGATGAATATTCTGATATTAATCATAAAGCATTTATAGACTCAATTATCAGCACTTTTACTCAAAGTAAGATTTCATCTATGTCAAGATCGACAGTAGCCACAAGTAAACCTGTGTTTATAGTAGGAATGCCGAGATCAGGAACATCACTGACTGAGCAAATATTATCGTGTCATGATCATGTGTTTGGCGCAGGTGAATTACGTGTTATTGGCGACGAAATTATTGATTTGGGTAAAAAAAATGTAGCTAATAAGTCATATCCAAATTTTATGACAGACATTTCTAATGAAGACATTAATTCAGCTTCTAAAAATTATATGTCTCAAATAGAAAATATTTCATCTGGTGAGAGGTATGTGATTGACAAAATGCCACATAATTTTTTGTATCTTGGCGTTATATCTTTGATGTTTTCAGGTGCGCGTATTATTCACTGTAAACGTAATCCACGAGATGTTTGTCTATCTATTTTTTTTCAAAACTTTCATAATTCACATCAATATGCAACAAGGCTTGAAAATATAATAAAGCACTATAAAGACTACAACAGATTAATGGAGCATTGGAGGTTGGTTCTTGATATTCCTATTATGTGTGTTCAGTATGAAGATCTTGTAGGTGATCAAGAAGGGGTGACTAGGCGTATGCTGGACTTCTTGGGTTTGGAATGGGATGAAAAATGCTTAAATTTTCACAAGGCCCGGCGCTCTGTAGCGACCAGTAGTCATGCTCAGGTAACTCAAAAAATGTACATGGGTTCGATGGAAAGGTGGAAAAATTATAAATCACATATTAGTGATTTATTTGAAAAAGAAGGTATTTGATAAAGTACAGGTATTCTAATTAAAAAGAGTGCTTTTTTTGCAAAAAAGTGAGGCGCATTTTAAAAAAATCAAGCTGTTTTTTTGATATTATTTGTTTTATAAAAAATAGAGTATTATTTTAAAAAAACTCGTAAAAATTTATAAAATAACTGTTTTTAAGTGCTTTACGATACATAAAATATTATTTTTTCTAGTTACTATTTGAACTTAGTAAATAGTATTAACCAGTCTGCTTTTCGAGCAGTCATAAATCTCATTTTGGGGTTAAATAAATGAAAATGAATATTCGTTTTGGCGTTGTTTTGGTGTTGTCCGCATCTTTTAGCGTTCATGCTGCTGATTATGTAACAACCATTGGTGGTCCTCAATATACAAATCCTAATAATGGTGCCCAAGTTACCGGTAGTATAACTTTTAGTGACTGGGGGTTTGTTGGGCCTGGTGGTCGTACAGCGGCTGATTTTGATAACGTTAATGGATTTGGTAATGGTATGTTGGATCCTGCAAATCCGGCTTTCTGTTTGGCTAATCCAGCTGCATGTGGCATAGGGCAACAGCAACATGTTGTCACTAATGATGCTGATGGATTGAGCGCAGAAAATCCTTATACAGTTTATGCTTCTCTAACGAATAATCCTGTATTTACCAATGCGAATATTGATGCGGTTACTACATTTTATAAATGGGCATTTAATTCTGCTGGTGGATCTGCATTTAGCAATATGTTGATTGATCTGGATGGAGATTATCATGTCGCTAAGAATGATATGAAATTCGAGTTTTATAATGTTTTAAAATATAGGCAAGTTGGTACTGTGGGTAGTGTTCCTGATCAGGACTGGAAAAATTCACTGGCTTTTCATCCGTATGCTTTAACGGATGGTAAGGGCTGGTGTGGTTCAGTTGATGCATCTCATCCTGCTGCTCTTGAAGCAATGGCGGGTCAAATAACTTTTGATGTTGCCTTTGATGTTTATTTCAATATGGGAGACATCGATAATGACGGGATTGATAATTACTCTTATATGAATACGGAAATAGTGCGGAATTTTCAGATGCGTAGTTATGGCGATTTACATATTGATGTAACAACCTCGTTAGGTGATCGCCAGATAATGGATGCCCGTGCTATTGTTAACAATACAAGCCCCACACATCCAATGTATACGTTAAGTAGTACTCCAAGCATTGGCCCAGAAATGCCAGTAGATGAAAGTTATTATAATACGGTTTCTTTTATGGGTGGAGGAGTAACAGACTATAACAAAAACTGTATTGTTAATAATGTTTACTGGAATAATTTTGGTACTCAGGGCGTGAACTTTGGCCCGGGTATTGACAAGATTGCTCGATTGATAGATATGCCGCAAGGGCCTAACTTTGATGCTGATTGTGCAACAGCAGGTGGTGTGGTGCAGAATCATGCGTTCTCTGAATATGCTTTTATATTGCGCGCTGATGGTAGTCGTTTTATTGATTGGTTTGATGAGGCAACTTATGGGCCTAATCCAAGAACAGTGGATACTGATGGGGATGGTGTCTTTGATTATGCGGATAACTGTACAAATGTAGCTAACCCTAATCAACAAGATACTGATGCTGATAATTATGGTAATGCCTGTGATGGTGATTTTGATAATAACAATGTAGTTAGTGCTACTGATTTGGGATTATTTAAACAAATGTTCTTCACTACAGGTGATGTTGAAGCTGATATGAATGGTGATCAGATTGTTAATGCATTAGATCTTGGTTTATTTAAAGCGAGTTTCTTTGGAACACCTGGTCCATCAGGTACGGCTCAATAAGGAATAAAAAATGAAAATGTATAATAAAAATATTTTTGGGTGCGCTGTAGTAATGACATCGTTTCTGTTGATGTCTTGTGATCAATCGACAGAACAGGCGTCAATAACAGATCAGCAATTACCTGACACGAGTATTGCAGCTGTTGTTAGTAAATCAGGTCCCACTGTTGCCTTATCAAGTGATAAAGTTAGCGTATATAAAGGTGATACATTTACACTTGATATTATGATGAGTGAATTTATTTCAACTGAAGGTGGTGGTGTAACAGTACGATTTGATGCGGATTTAGTGCAGGTTGTTAATGTAAATATTGATAGTAATATTTGGAAATTTAAAATTAAGGAAGGTAACATCCATAATATTGAAGGCAGTATCTCAGATATTTTGTTTAGTAGTTATCAGGATGTAGAGGGCAGTGCAAAAATTGCCACTGTTGAGTTTAAATCAATAGAAAAAGGTGTGAGCACAATAACATTAGCAGAGTCAGAGGCAAATGCTTTTGCTGGTGGTGGTGAGAAAATTGCGGTTGTATTTAATTCTACAACGATTTCTTCTAACTAATGTTCTTTGGGCTAAATTAGCAAATATCAGGGTTCTTTTATGAAAAATGTAAAAAAAATAATTACTTTAATGACGTTGTTATTTAGTAGCCACTTATCTGCAGCCACTATTACTTGGGAAGCATCCTCGGCTAATGTAAATGTAAATGATTCATTCACTCTTAATATCATTGGTACAGGGTTTACCAATAACGTTGATGGTGGGGGGCTTGATTTTTCATTTAATAGTAGTGTGTTGAATGTTGCGTCTATTTCTATTGACGAAAATGTCTGGGATCTTGGGGCAGGTATTGGTACCGGCACAATAGATAATGTGTTGGGTACGGTGAATGGTATTTCAGTTAATGCGTGGAATGATGTAATCGGTGATTTTACGGTAGCTAGTGTGACTTTTCAGGCGATTGGAAGTGGTATTTCAGGCTTGTCCTTGTCGGAATGGGGCACTAATCCATGGGCGAGTGGTGGCAGTTTAATAAATCCAGATTATGTAAATGCTTCAGTTACTGCTGTATCAGCTGTACCTGTGCCAGCAGCTGTTTGGTTATTCTGTTCAGGGTTAACTGGTTTGATTGGTTTTGCGAAGCGAAAAAAGTAATAGGAAATCATTATCTATAGTTAAAACGGCAGCTTGTGCTGCCGTTTTTTTTGTCGAATAAACTTACATAACATTATTCTATAATGTACTACTATGCTGCTAAGTGAATGATTCTCTGTAATAAAAATATATAGGTATATTAATTGCACTGGCTTGTACGTGTGTAAATCAAGGATTTTCTAATGAGGTATGCTTTTGCATATTTATTATTTTTATGTTGCGCTATTCTTTCTATAGAAGCTAACGCTGCTGCATCTCATATACAAAAAGTCACCTCTACAGCAAGTTTACGTCACCTGATGGATGACTTAAATCGTAATATACATACATCTAACGATGAAATAACTGTAATTCTAGAAGGGGATGACCTAAGTAATTTGCAACGCCAACAGATAAAGTCATATGGTGCAAATTTTCGTTATCGTAGTGGTAGTCGCCATGAAATAAAAATAAGCGCAAAAAAATTACAGCGGTTACTTCAACAGCTTCCTCAAAATCTACATCTTCGTTTGCCCTTTCCTCATCAGGCTGTTGCTGTTACATCTGAAGGTGTAGGTATCACTGGTGCGAGTGATATGCACTCACTTGGAAATGCTGGTGCCGGAGTGAAGGTGGGTGTTATTGACCTGGGGTTCTTAAATTATCCTAATGCTCAGGCTTCTGGTGATTTACCGGTGAATTTATCAATAACTGATTATACTGGCACTGGTACTGGAGGAATTAATCATGGCACCAGTGTCGCTGAAATTGTTTACGACATGGCGCCAGGTGCAGAACTGTATCTGGCTAAAGTGGGTACAACGCTTCAGCTGCAACAAGCTATGAATGATATGTTGGCCGCTGGCGTAAAAATTATTAACCACTCAGTCGCCTGGTTTGGTGCGGCGTTTTATGATGGGACTGGACCTATCTGTGATATCACAGATAATGCAGATATGGGAGGTATACAATGGATAAATGCGATGGGTAATTCCCGCACTGCGCATTATCTTGGTACTTTCACCGATAATGATGCTGATCTTGCGCATGAGTTTTCGACTGGCATTAACGCGAACACAGTCAATTTAAGTGCAGGTGGCTCCGTTACTTTAATTTTAAACTGGGATGATTACGCTAATTCGGATGCTGATTATAATCTTTATCTATATGACGGTGATCCTGATGCGGGTGGCAATCTTGTCGCCAGTTCTCAAACTATACAGACCGGCCGAAGGAATAGTCCTGCACCATATGAGGTTATAAGCTATACGGCTGTTACTACCTCAACTCATTATATTGTTGTTAGAAAAGCCAGTAGTTCAGTTGCTCATTTGCCTTTAACTCTGTTTTCTACCGGTCCTGCTCTTGGAATTAAAACATATGTCAGCAGTATAACGCAGCCGGCTGATTGCAATTCTGTGATTGCTGTAGGTGCGACAAACTTAACGGATGGTGTTGAATACTTTAGTTCAGAAGGGCCAACTACAGATGGCAGACAGAAACCTGAGCTGTCTGCGCCTAACAGGACAGTAACATCTTTAAGTAGTAGTTTTGCCGGTACTTCTGGTGCCTCTCCTCATGTTGCAGGTGCAGCGGCATTATTGCTTTCCCAGCATCCTGAATTTAATACATCGGATCTTCGTGCGCGATTAATTGCAGATTCATATGATGTATCCACAGCAGGCTTTGACTCTCGTACAGGTTATGGCCGAATCAGTATGGATGCAGATGATGACAGTGTTAATCATGATTTAGATAATTGTGTATTACTGGCCAATACAGATCAGTTAAATACAGATTTAGATTCACAGGGCAATGTTTGTGATGATGATGACGATAATGATCTTCTAACTGATATTTTCGAGTTATCTATTGGTACTAACACTCTATTAGTCGATACGGATGGTGATAACTTAAGTGATTATTTTGAAGTTGCATTTGATGGTGATGCATCTTCTTATTTATTCGGAATAGATTTAAATCCCTTAGCAATAGATAGTGATGGAGATACTCTAAGTGACTATGATGAGCTGGCCTGGGGTGGTGATGTGACGAGTTATACAGCGGGTAGTGATCTTAATCCGCTTGCATGGGATACTGATGGTGATAGCTTAGCTGATAACAGTGATCCCATTCCATTTAATTATAATTATTCTGATGGTGATGTGGCGCCACTAGGTTCACCGGATGGAATAATTAATGTGGCAGATTATGTGCTTTTTCAACGCATGTTACAACAGGATTTAGTGCCGACAGTAAATGAAATAGCTCATGGTGATGTTTATCCGCCAGGTGCGCCAGATGGCATAATTGACTTATCTGATTTAATGCAGTTAAAAAATATGTTTTTTCAATAGGTAGCAAAATGTTTAAAACAAATTTACTAAAGATTACTTACTTATGTTTAATGATTACATTGGTAGGTTGTTCCGGTGTACAAACATTCCAATCGAGCTTAAGAGCAGGCGATACTGCTGCAGTTGCTGCTGGCTGGAAGCATGATTTTTCTCGAGATAATATTACGGTAATTATTACACCTTCAATAGGTGCTCCTATTACTTACCTGCCAAATGATCCAGCGGTACGTGGTGTTGTTAATATGTACCCAGATCCCATATCGAGTTTGCTAATTTCCGAAGCTACTGAACAGGATTTAACTCCGTATGCTCAAGCATATGCGCAAAGTATGAGTTTTTTTACAGATGGCGATAGAGATATGTGGCAAACCACTGTTTTTATAGATCTGCCAGCTTCTTTGCCTATTGGATTAGCGAATATTGAAATTAGTAATGTGGCGGGAGATACGGTTATTTCTTCTATCGATATAATTGAAGGCCAGGGAAATGCAGAGGATTTTATTGTAGATATAAATGGGCCTTTATCGAGGAATCAATTCTCTGCGTTAGAAAGGGTTGAGCATTTTGAGGTGTCTTTTTCATCTGGGGTAATTCCTTATGCGATTCAGGCGAATCTTTCCCATGCGCCAGATGTTAATACAGGGGGAGTGGGGGTAGCGCATGTTTCAAACCCGAGGGGTGACTTAAAAGGTATACTTTGGAAAGATAATGGAAGTGATTTGCAAGTTTTATTAACCCCCTCAAAATTTCAGCCACTTGCTCGTATGATCGATTTTAAATTTTATGTTTCTGGTGGTGTTAGCGATTTAGTGATGGTTGATGTTGTTGCGGTAGATATTAATGGTAATCCAATAACAGGCGTTATTGCTGATATTGTGTCTGGAAAATAGTAAATCAAGAATGATAAGTAAATAGAAAATATTTGTGCATATCGTGTGATATTTTTCTAAACACTTGTTTGATCGATATCAGTAATCCTTACAATTTAGTAAATAATGACATTCTAATTTATATCTAATGCTTTGATATAAAACGTTATAGTAATTTTGGTATAAAAAGTGCTTTTTTATACCAAAATGATAAAAACTACCAGGAAGTGTAAAAATGACCAACAAAATTCTTCAAGCTGTATTCCTTTTACTCGTTGTAGGGCGTGTTGACGCTGCAACCGTTTCATTTAATAATTCCTTAAGCAGCGTAAATCAGGGTGATACTTTTTCACTGACTGTACAAGGCAGTGATTTTGCAACTATTGCTGGCGGTGGTTTAAACCTCTCTTTTAATTCTTCTGTATTGCAGATTAACTCTGTCACTATTAACCAGTCGGTTTTCGAATTTTATATCGGTGATGGTACAGAAGAAGGTATTGTTGATAATTCATTTGGCCAATTATTAAATACTTCATTCAATTCATTTTTTGGTGCTAGTGGTAGCTTTGATATCATGGATATCGGTTTTACCGCTATAGGTACAGGTTCTTCCAATTTGTTATTGTCTGAATCATCTATTTGGGTATTTGCGGATGAATTTGGTGGTTTATATGGTGATCAGGTAACTTTTAATCCAGCTACTGTTAATGTTAGTGGCGTATCTGCGGTACCTCTACCAGCAGCTGTTTGGTTATTTGGCAGTGGATTGATTGGTTTGGCAGGTGTTGCAAGACGTAAGTCTCGTTTGCTTTAGAATATTGAAAACTTTAGAAGTAGAAGCTTACAGGGATGTAAGTTGCTGTAGGTAGTTAAGTACAGAAGTACTTATGCATAATGGAATTTAAATGATAAATAATGCCCAGCGGTTTTAGCGCCTTATCGTCCAGTAGTATTAAATTTCAGTATTTAAATAAAACTATTGTGAGATACAACGTGTTTTGTATTTCGCACAAATACAAATAATGGAATTCATAAAATGCGCAATATATTCATATCAGCTCTATTCTTGATTATTTCCTATTCATCCCACGCCGCAACGGGCGATTTTGCTATTTATGACCCAACAGGTGGACTGGTCGGTTCGCCTGATACGGGTGTGTCGAGTAGTATTATTTACCCTGGTGGTGGCAGTGTTCTTAGTAGTCCAAATTCATTTTTGGGGTCGCCCTGGTTTGCGCATAGCATCACAACTTATCAAGATGGTACTTATACAGTGGATACTGTTGAAGGCGGCTCTTATACCTTTACGGTTGGAATTGGGCAGATTGGCGTACACATGTTATTTGATTGGGGCGCTACATCAAATATCGATGTGGTTAATGTTTGGAATGTCACAGAAACAGCCGGTATTGTTCATTATGCCGCATCCGACTGGGATGGCGATGGCGTTGTCGGCGGAGCAATGATTGATGGTCCATTTATTGGGTTTAGTGCTGTTTTTAATTTGGATGGTTTTGACCTACCTTTGGCAGATAAGCCAAGCATTACACTTATCGGCGATGCGGTTATTAATTTACAAACGGGTGATATTTATGTTGATGCAGGTGCCACGGCGTTCGATGCTTTAGATGGTGACTTAACAGCAAGTATTATTGTTACGAATCCTGTGGATACACTTATTGCAGGTACCTATACTGTCACTTATAGCGTGACAGATTCTGATGCTAATACAACGAATGTGATTCGTACGGTTATTGTTACCCAGGGTAATTTTCCTGTTCTTACTTTAAATGGTGCAGCCACCATTAACGTTTTAAAACACAATGCATATGCTGATGCGGGTGCAACGGCATCAGATGTTGAAGATGGTGATATAACAGCAAATATAGTAACAAGTAGTAATGTCGATACATCGATAATTGGTAGCTATACGGTTACTTACGATGTTACGGACTCTAATTTTAATGCTTCCACGGCATATCGAACTGTAAATGTAGTTACTGGAGATGTGCCGATTATTACATTATTGGGTGATGCTACCGTTCTATTATCACTAGGTAATACTTATTCAGATGCAGGTGCGGTTGCGGGTGATACGGAAGATGGCGATATTACTGCAAGCATTGTAACGGTTAACCCTGTTGATACTTCTGTTGCAGGTCTCTATACCATTACTTATAACGCGGTAGATTCAAATGCTAATGCGGCATTTGAAGTAACACGAACAGTCGAAGTAATAGATCCGAATGTAGTTGGCGGTGCCTTTAGTATTTATGATACCACCGGCGTTATCGTTGGAGCACCTGATACGGCTGTTAGTGCATCAATAATTTATCCTGGTGCAGGCAGTAGCATTTCTAGCCCTACACCCTTTTTTGGTATTCAATGGTCGGCTCATGATGTGACTACCTACCAAAATGGAACCTATACCATTGATACAGTGGAAGGTGGAAGTTATACATTTACTGTAGCGGAAGGTCAGATAGGCGTGCATATATTAATTGACTGGAGTGCGACATTAGATATCGATGTAATCAATGTGTGGGACGTTTCAGAATCATCAGGTGTTGTTAGTTATACATCAACCGATTGGGATGGTGATGGGATCTTAGGCGCTGCGATGATCGATGGGCCATTTGTAGGCTTTAGCGCGAACTTTGACTTGCTAGGTGTAGCATTGCCTGCGGTTAATAACGTACCCACTCTAATTTTAAATGGCAGTGATACGATAAACTTACAAGTGGGTGATACCTATATTGAATCGGGTGCCATGGCACTCGATGCAGAAGATGGTGACTTAACCACAAGTATTGTAATAACTAACCCGGTAGATACATTAAATTCAGGCACTTATAGCGTTGTTTATAGTGTGACTGATTCAGCTGGAAATACGGTTTCGGTTATACGGACAGTTATTGTTGCCCAAGGTGCATTTCCTGTTATTACGTTAAATGGTCAACCTTCTGTTAATGCATATATAGGTGAGGCGTATCTCGATGAGGGCGCTACTGCTACAGATGCAGAAGACGGTGATATAACATCAAATATTGTATCGAGCAGTGATGTGAATACTAATGTTGTTGGTGCTTATACCGTTTCTTATAGCGTGACCGATGTTCATTTAAACACGTCAACTATTTCTCGTACGATTAATGTTATTAGAGGTAACATTCCTGTTATAACACTGCAAGGTGATTCGACGGTGATACTGTTTACTGGCGAAACATATATTGATGCAGGGGCAACAGCAAGTGATACAGAAGATGGTGATGTCACTTCAAGTATTGTTGTTACTCATGCAGTGAATACTGCAATTGCGGGTAACTACTCGGTTAAGTACAACGTCATAGATTCTAATGGCAATTCTGCTGTGCAGAAAACGCGTACTGTTACTGTATTAATTGCAGATGGTAATGCACAAATGTGTATTTTTGACACAAATGGCAATGTAGTGGGATGTGATGGCTCTGTTCAGGCGTATATCAATTTTCCAGGAGCAGGCAGTACATTAGAAAGCCCGACTCCATTTTTTGGAGCTAACTGGACGGCGCATGATATTACGACTTATTTGGAAGGCACCCACAGTATCGATACTATAGAAGGAGGAACATACACTTTCACTGTTGGCGCGGGACAGATAGGTGCACACATTTTGTTTGATTGGGCCGCTACAAATAATATTGATATAGTTCTTGTCTGGGATGTAACAGTTGAAACGGATGGCACGTTAACACTAACGTCAACAGACTGGGATGGTGATGGTATTAATGGTGCGCCTATGGTTGATGGTCCATTTTTAGGATTCAATGCAAACTTTGATGTGTCTGGTGTTGTAACAGCTTTACCTACGGATAACACTCCACCAGAAATATCTCTCGTTGGTAGTGCTTCACAAACGGTTTATGCGGACACGATTTATTATGATATGGGCGCAACAGCATACGATGCTGAAAATGGTGATCTGACTTATGATATTTCTGTTGCAGGCTCTGTTAATACATCGGTTACTGGTACGTATTCATTGACTTATAGTGTGACTGATTACGATGGTTATTCTGTTTCTACAGTTCGTACTGTTTATGTTGTTGAAGCAGATGTAGATAATGATGGTGTTCTTTATCTAAATGATAATTGCACTGCGATTGCCAATGCAGATCAGCGAGACACCGATGCCGATGGTTTTGGTAATATGTGTGATGCCGATTTAAATAATGACAATATGGTAAACGCAGTTGACCTTGGTTTGTTTAAGCAGCGATATTTCACCAGTGATGCAGATGCTGATCTAAACGGTGATGGTATTGTTAATGCCCGTGATTTGGGTATGTTTAAACAACTGTATGGGAAACAACCGGGCCCCAGTGGTTTAAATTAATTTTTAAAATTAAAGAGCTCTTTTTAGAGCTCTTTTTTTTAAAAGATATTAAATGTGAATATGGTAGTAGTGTTTAAAGCCTAAATGCTTAGTCTTCTTGTATGGCTGTTTTGCTCAGCCTGATCCCAGGCAGATGTAAAAAACTCGTGTAATTTATTCGATCTATTTTTACAGTTAGATGAAAAAGCGGTATGTGATGTGCTATCTGGCTTAAAGATAAAGCCTGCTTGATCGAATAAAATAAATGAAATATGCGTACCCTGATAATCGACAGGGGTGTCTTTGATAGTGACGATGGAAGATAGTTGCTGAGCTAATCCAATTAATTTATAACCACTTTGTAGTGCGGTACTTATGTCATCAACCAGTATTTGTATTTGCGCGTGTCGGTTACCTTGTGTAAAGGAGAGCAGTTGTTTTCTAAGTTTGTCGTTATTGTATATTTCTGCTTCTAGATCAGGTGTGAAAATTTTTATAGATCGTAAGGTGTTTTCTGTTTCTTGAATTACAGCTTCTGATATTGCTTGCACAGAATTTAACTGAATATCATTCTCGGTGTTTCCCTTGCGCTCAAAATTGGTGAAGTCGAATGCTGCCACTTTATAAATCCACCTGCATTGTTTTATGAGGGATACCAGCGTCCATAAATTCTTTTGAGCTGGTTTTGAAATCGTGTTTTTCGTAGAAGGGGATAGCGTTAGTTTGTGCGTGTAAGTAAACTGATTTCATTTTTAGTGTTTTAGAGAAATTAATAAGCGCCTTTAAAACAGCTGAGCCAATTCCCTTGTTCCTGTAATCTTTTAATACCGCCATACGACCGATATGCCCATCCATTTTTATACGCCCCGTCGCTATAGGGATGTTGTTATCTGTTACAAGTACATGTATACAGGTTTTATCATCGTCATCCCATTCCAGTTCTTCGGGTACCTGTTGTTCTTCTATGAAAACCCTGCGGCGTATTTCGCTGAGCGAGGTTTGCTCTTTATCCCAGCGGGTTAATTTAAGTGTGTATTCCATGTTTATTCGTCTAAATAAATGCAGCCATTGTTATACAAGCCTAGCAGTAATTTTTGTTCATCCTGGTTAGCGGCATTTATAAGGGTTATAGCAATAATTCTATTTTCGCAAAGTTGTATCGCGAATTCGCTTGAGGTGACGTAGTCTTCCCCGTCTACAAACAACATGCTATAACCTTTTTGCTGGTTATAGGCAAAACGGCTGGCGGGGTGGCGGTAGAGTGTTGCACCCGCTTGTATTTCTTCTAATAGCTCATCTATCGATTCAATACGCTCTTCTGGTGCTTCATTGTTCTCGGATTTAGGGTCACTCATATAGCGCCCAAACCAGCGACTAATTTCAGGATGGTTTGGATTTAAATATTCCTTAAAGATACTAGAGACACGGTCAATTGCATCATGCGTAATTTCGGCCGGGTGAGATTGTTCTTTTAAATCTGTATCCTGATAGGTTAATTTAGGTGACAGGTTTTGTGTGATGTGGGAAATGAA
>Ga0316209_1000703_pt1 | contig 49161 bp, 55 predicted proteins | sample 6monopyrite_MG_FD_204945 | JGI IMG/M metagenome (GOLD analysis project Ga0316209, IMG submission 204945) | Microbial mat bacterial communities from mineral coupon in-situ incubated in ocean water Damariscotta River, Maine, United States -... | ecosystem: Environmental > Aquatic > Marine >...
CTATAAACCCTATACACCCTTAGCAGGGGCGCGCCTTCAGCCACTCGGCCAAGTCTCCATACGCCATCTTAAAAGATAAAGTGAATATAATTATATATTGCCCCATGTAAACCAAAAAAATGACTTGATAGCAATAAATTAACCAAGTTTCTCTTTTAAGAGCTTATTTACAGCGTTAGGGTTAGCTTTACCCTGCGATTTTTTCATAACCTGCCCAACAAAGAAGCCAAATAATTTATCCTTACCGCCTCTGTATTTTTCTACATTATCGGGGTTTTCTTTCATTACTTGATCTATCAAAGATTCTATAGCGTTTGTATCAGTAACTTGCTTAAGTCCCTTTTCTTCAACAATTATTTCAGCATTCTTACCGCTTTTATACATCTCCGCAAAAACATCTTTGGCGATTTTTCCAGAAATTGTTTCATCAGAAATTAGAGCTATAAGGCCACCTAGCTGTTCGGCTGAGATAGGGCTATCAGACAGGGTTTTATCATTTTTATTCAGTATACCAAGCAATTCATTTATTACCCAGTTAGCAGCAAGTTTTGGATCTCTGCCTTTGGCGACGGTTTCATAATAATCCGCACGGCTGCGCTCAGCAATCAGGACGCTAGCATCATATGCACTTAGGTCAAAATCATTCATAAAACGATGTTTTTTCTCATCAGGTAATTCTGGTAAGGTTTGCTTGATTTCATCGACCCAGCTTTGCTCAAACTCAAGTGGGAGGAGGTCAGGATCGGGAAAATATCGGTAATCATGAGCTTCTTCTTTAGATCTCATTGATCGTGTTTCTAGCTTCACAGGATCCCAAAGGCGTGTTTCTTGATCTACGCTTCCTCCGTTTTCTAGTATATCTACTTGACGAACTGCCTCGAAGTTTATTGCTTGTTGGACGGCCTTAACAGAGTTTACATTTTTTATTTCTGCTCTTGTTCCAAGATCATCGCCAACTTTTCGCACTGAAATATTGACATCAGCACGCATTGATCCTTCGTCCATATTACCATCGCATGTTTCCAAATATCGTAAAATCATACGTATTTTTGTAACGTAGGCGGCGGCTTCTTCAGCCCCTCTTATATCTGGTTCTGAAACAATCTCCATAAGTGCGCAGCCTGAGCGGTTTAAATCAACATAAGACTTATTCGGGTGCTGGTCATGAACAGATTTACCTGCATCTTGTTCTAGATGTAAACGAGTAATACCAATATCCTTAACGCTACCATCTGGAAGGTCTATTTCTATCTTGCCTTCGCCAATAATGGGGTCCTCAAATTGAGATATTTGATAACCTTGTGGTAAGTCAGGGTAAAAATAGTTTTTACGAGCAAAAACTGAGTGATTATTAACTTTAGCATTAAGTCCTAAACCTGTTCTGATAGCCTGTTCAACGCATTTTTTATTTAATACAGGAAGCATACCGGGCATAGCTGCATCAACTAAGGACACGTTAGTGTTAGGCGCAGCGCCAAAATTTGCTGGCGCTCCAGAAAATAGTTTTGAATGTGCAGTAATTTGGGCATGTATTTCCAACCCAATCACAATTTCCCATTCTCCAGTCTCACCTTTTATTATTTGCGACATTTGGATTAGTTCCTTATCAATTTAGTTGTAATCATTATAGATCATTTTTGAGTAGCAATATTGTGTGTTTTTTTCAAATAAATAGCCGTAGTCATTTGTTGTAAAGTAATGCTCTAGGGGATTAAGAGTTAGTGGATCATATTTTATAGCTTGCATTACTATGTATGATGTCTCTTTAAACATCCTATCCATATATTCTTTGGTAGAGCATTTACACACGGCACGTTTACCTGTAACGACTTTCTTTATAGTGGACGATACCATGCAGTCATTATACAGTTTGCTTTCGACAGCGTAGTCCATACATGAAGTATAGGCGTAGGCTATAACCTTACCACGAGCCTCTTTACCTTTGTAATTATCTTCATATAGATGTTTGAATTCTTTAACTGTTATTACAGATCCAATTTTTGCAGAAGTACAAGCACATAATATTTCTTTTTCATCTTTATCAAAAGCAAGGCTTTTCTTTTTCATACATTTTTTGTAATAGACATTAGCCATATCTTTCGCGTTTTTAACACCAGAAAGCCCATCATCATCTTCTTGCGGATTTAATATATCGCCTAAAGATTGGACTTTATCATTATCTTTATTGGTTGCATTTTGAGCATAAGATGATCCTGATGCTAAAACCAAAATACTAAGTAGAAATGTAAAAATTAAGCTGGGCTTTGTGATGTTCATAAGGCTTCCTTTAAAATCGTTTGTGGAACGCCTTTGAATTGTGCCAGATTTTCTATCACTCCTGCAACTCTAAAGACCATTTCTTCGTCCCATGGGCGGCCAATAACTTGTAAACCTAGAGGTAAACCTTTTGAATCGTTGCCAGCAGGCACTGACATTCCAGGTAAACCAGCCAAAGAAGCTGGCACAGTAAATACATCATTTAGATACATTTTTATTGGGTCATCTTCATTTTCGCCAATGGCAAAAGCAGCAGATGGAGCAGTTGGGGTAAGGAGTGCATCACATTTTTCAAAAGCACTAATGAAGTCATTAAGAATTAAACGACGTACTTTTTGCGCCTTAATATAATATGCGTCATAATATCCAGAAGATAGGGCGTAGGTGCCAATCATAATCCTACGCTTAACTTCCTCACCAAAACCTTTGGCACGGGTCATTTCATACATATCTGTTAAATCTTCTTCATCTACGCGCAGACCATAACGAATGCCGTCATAGCGCGCAAGATTTGATGATGCCTCAGCAGGGGCTATAATATAGTAAGTAGCCAAAGCGTAGTGAGTGTGCGGCAAGCTAACTTCAATGGTTTTTGCGCCTGCGCTATGTAGCCATTCGATACCTTGTTCCCATAATTTTGCTATTTCCTCTGGCATACCTTCTACGCGGTATTCTTTGGGAATTCCAATAGTTTTGCCCTTAATATTTCCATCAAGAGCTGCCACAAAATCTGGAACTGCTTTATTTGCCGAAGTGCTATCTTTTGGGTCATGCCCAGCCATAGATTTCAGCATAAGCGCGTTATCTTCAATTGTGCGAGCAAATGTACCTGCCTGATCTAGCGATGATGCGAAGGCAATTACTCCCCAGCGAGAGCAACGTCCATAAGTTGGTTTAATCCCTGAAATACCGCAGAAAGATGCAGGCTGACGAATAGAACCACCAGTATCAGTTCCTGTCGCGCCCATGCAAATGCGTGCAGCAACCGCGGCGGCAGAGCCACCAGATGAACCGCCAGGAACTAAATCCGCGCCATCATCGCGTTTCCAAGGATTGATAACATTACCAAAATGGCTGGTCGTATTAGAAGAACCCATCGCAAATTCATCAAGATTAGTTTTACCAAGCATTACTGCGCCATCATTAAACAGATTTTGCGTAACCGTTGATTCATAATGAGGAATAAAACCCTCAAGTATATGACTTGCGGCAGTGGTCTGCACGCCATTAGTGCAAAATAAATCTTTGATTGCCAAGGGAATCCCCTCTAGCAATCCAGCATCACCAGAAGCGCGCTTTTCATCTGATTTTTTAGCCTGCTCAAGGGCAATTTCAGGTGTTTCAGTAATAAAAGAATTTAAGTTTTTATGCTCTGCCATTGCTTCAATGTGAGCATTAGTTAGCTCAACAGATGTAAAATCTTTTTTCTCTAGGCCGTTAAGAGCTTCGGCAATGGTTAGGTTAGTTAAGTCAGTCATCTTTTTTCCTTTAGCCTTTTTACTCTTGATACTGAAAATATAAAAAATAAATCAAACAGTGCTACGCTTAATGATCCATATCCATAAATATGAGCATCATCCATATTAATTCCAGTATATTTAGAAACTATGTCTGGCTTTGCAAATAGTATATAGGCAATTGTTACAGATATAACAAACCAAAATATTAGCATTTTGATTGTCCCATTTAATTTTCTTTGAAGATCTTGAGTTTCTTCTTGGTTTTTCTTTGTATTAACTTCACTCATTTTTTTCTCTTTATAAAAATTAGTGTTTTAATTATTCAATAACATTAGGAACAACGAAGTAGTTCTGAGCTTCCTCAGGGGCGTTAGCTAATATCTTCTTGACGCAATCACCGTCTGTTACAACGTCCTCACGTAAAGGAAGTGCTACATCAACAACATTGGCTAGTGGCTCAACATTATCAGTATCAATTTCACTTAGTTGTTCGATGAAACCTACAATTTTTGATAATCGAGGAGCCATAAGCTCAAGCTCTTTATCGTCCATCCTAATTCTTGCAAGTGATGCGACTTTTTTTACCGCTTCTTTATCTAATGACATATAAATTATACCCTTTAATCTAGATAATACTCTGGATTTTCTAGCACCGCATTGTATAAGGTGCAAGAGGTTAGGGGTATAACTGATAATTTATGATTGATTTACTTGAAAATATTATAAAAGAGCGACCAAAAGGCGAGCGTTTGCTTGGTATGGATATTGGTAAGAAAACCATAGGGCTTGCCCTATCTGATAGCGTGCAGAGCATTGCAACGCCGTTAATGACAATTAAAAGAACCAAGTTTTCTAAGGATATTAAAAAGTTGGAAGATGTTATTCGTGAGTATGAAGTAGGCGGTTATGTGCTTGGCTATCCGCTGAATATGGATAACAGTGCAGGGGCAAAATGTCAGTCTGTGCGTGACTTTGGTTTAGAGTTTGAAGCGCAGCTATCTCAAGAGCTTAAACCTTCTAAGGGGTTATGGATTGCTCTTTGGGACGAGCGTTTATCCACAGCATCTGTGGAGGACTTTGTGGATAGTTCTATGGATATGTCTAGGCGCAGCGCAAAAGAAAAAGGGGTCATAGATAAATTGGCGGCTCAATTCATTTTGCAAGGTGCGCTGGAATATATACGCGGTCATGGTTGAAGCTTTTTAATTAAGTTAGCAATTTCATTATTTGAGAAGTTACAAGAAAATGGCGGGTTTTCGTAAATAACTATCATTATGTTGTGTCCGTTTTTATCTGTATATGTGTGTTTTGCCTGCTTTAATTGGTCTTTAGTGATCTCTATATCTGTGTATTCTAGTTCAAATTGATGTTTAAGCCATCTTCGTTTATATTTTATATTATCCCATTTCCAAAAACCTAGTTTGTAAAAATCTATGCCATTATCATATATTTTTAGGTATTTTTTCTTCCTGTAAATTTTCCAGTTTTTTATTAAAAAAAATGACGATGGAATAAAGGCTGCTGTATGTGCAACTTCTATATTATAACGTCCTAATAAAATTAAGTAATAAAGGCATAGTAAAAACCAGAAGATGGACTCAACTACATTGTATAATAAGAATTTTCTCAAATCGATATAGATATAAGCTCGTAAATTTTGCTTCATTCTATAACCTAATTATATTAAAAGGTTTTACCATAGATCATTAGCTCGTTACTGTGTTTTTTAACCAATTTATTCTGATCTATATAATACAAATCAAGTGTGTTTAACATTAAAAGTTTGTAAAACACACATGCTATATATATGATTATTAAATATTAATTATGTGGATAGTCTTATGAGCAAAGTTGATAATGAAAGCCCTCCAGATATGGGCTCTGATTTTGAAAAGATAGAGCGTGATGCGGGAGTTGTACGTAAAGCATTAGCTAAAGTTGTGGGAGAGCATTTACTTTTTAAAGAAGATAGTAATCAGTGTCATACCCATGCTCTAGAGCTTTCTGATAAACCTCATTACGTAGAAGTAAGTGATCCAAACGAGCTTAAATACACTTTCCATTTGATATCTAATAAGCGTATTTCCGATATAGTGGTAGATAGCTCTGGAGTGAATATGCGTAATGCAACAATAGATGCAGATTCAGAGGAGTTTAAGCTTCTAACTAAAAGTTTAGGGGACGCTTTACATGAGCTAAGAGAGCCTGAAGATTTTATGCAAATTGTCCTTGATTAATTTTTAATCAGCACAAAGCTTAACCATAGCGCATAAGCTCATTACCGTGTTTTTTCACCCAGCGTTTTCCTGCACTGTAATCACAAGAGAGCTTTTCGCATACTTCCCAAAATTGTTTGCTGTGATCCATGTGAATCATATGTGCAACTTCATGAGCCACTACATAATCAATCGCACAGTAGGGGGCAAAGATAAGCCGCCATGAGAATGATATAGAGCCATCAGATGAGCAACTCCCCCAGCGGCTTTTTGTATCACGAACTGATACATTTAAGATGGTTTTGTCAATTTGATCTGCTTTATCCGATGCAATATCAGCCAGCCCCGCACGTGCGATTTTTTTAAGGTGGGTTACTATACGATTTGTTGGGTCACTTTGATATGTGTTTACACATAAAACATCATCATATTGCTTTAATCGCGTACGCTTAAGCTCTTCATCAATCGTTATATCAAGGGTTATTGTGTCGCCAAAAATAGGTAGAGTTGCGCCATTTGTAAATGCAATAGGAGAGGGAAGATTATCAAGAGTTTTACGCACCCATTCCTCATGTTCCATAGCAAAAAAATATGCCTTTTCAATAGACATCTTCTGCGGGACAACAAGGTTTATGACGCGTTCAACAGGGTCTAGCCTTAAAGCTAGACGCTTTGCTTTTTTGCTGCGTTTTACGGTAACTAAGTCCTCAATCATTATTAAGCTTTTGTTTTCTTCTTTGCCCCAACCTTCTTCGCTTCCTTACTTTTACTTGGAGAAGATTTTGCCTTTTGGGGTGATGAAGATTTAGTTTTTTTCTTTGTGGGCTTTTTTTCTTTATCTACAAGAATGGCCGTAACGCTATGGCGCGGCTTTAGTTCTTTTTTTTCTTTCGGCTTTGGCTTTACAACGGGAGGGATTAGTTTTTTTGATTTAACTTTATCATAAGGTATTGGACGTTTTACATCTTTGTAATTTTCGGGCTGATGCTCTTTTAGCCATCTACGTATGGCAACGATTCCGTGCTTGTCATGATTAAAACGTTCGGGCGCAGTATCTGGTATTTGCAAAAGGTCTATTTCAGGAATAGCATCTTTGTCTTCATCAAATTTACGAATAAAGTTGCGGATACGGGGCATGATTTGCTCGCGCCATCTACGACCGTTAAATATGCCATAGTGCCCGCATGATAGCTGAAAATGGTGGTATTGCTTGCGCTGTGATAATGAATAACATAGCTCATGAGCCGCGGTGGTTTGCCCTCTGGCAGATATGTCATCTAACTCACCTTCAATAGTCATAAGAGCTGTATGTTTAATATCTTGGGGGCGTACATCTACTAATTTATTTGAGTAAGGGTCGCGCCATTTCATTTTGCCACGAGGTAAGGAGTGTTTCTGGAAAACTTCAGCCACAGTTCCAAGATAAAATTCTGCCGATATATCCATTACAGATTTATATTCATCATAAAATTTTCTATGTTTGTCACTGGACTCACCATCACCTGAAACCAAGTGGTGAAAGAATTTCATGTGAGAGCCTACATGAGTATCCAGATTCATCGACATAAAGCCTGATAATTGCAAAAATCCTGGGTAAACACGGCGGTGTGCGCCAGGGTAGTAAAAGGGGACATTGTATAAAACTGAGTTTTCAAACCATTTTAATGGTCTTGTCTCTGCAAGTTCCGTAACTTCAGTTTTTGATACTCTTGTATCTATAGGTCCGCCCATTAAAGTCATGCTTAACGGTTGATTAGGATCGTTTTCCGAAGCCATAAGTGATATTGCTGCCAATAACGGAACAGCAGGCTGGCAAACGGCTATAACATGAGTTTTAGGGCCTAAAAGGCTCATGAATTCACGTAAATATGTTATATAATCGTCAAAGTTAAACCCTCCCTCAGATAGAGGGACTTGTCTTGCATCTTCCCAGTCCGTTATATACATATCATGGTGAGGTAAAAGTGCCTCTATTGTTCCACGTAGCAAAGTGGCGTAGTGACCTGACATTGGAGCCACTAATAAAACTTTTGGGTCATTACGTTTAATGCTGCGCTTAAAGTGTAATAGGGAGCAAAAAGGTTTTTCTGCAATTATTTTTTCTTCTATTTTAACAGTTTTACCACCAATTTTGGTTTTGTCTAATCCAAATTCAGGTTTACCAAAGTGCTTGGTCATGCGAACCGTCATTTCTGCGCTTGCTCCAACTGCTCTACCTGCGGGAGTGTAAGAGAGAGGATTGAACGGGTTTTGAAAAACACTGCGAACTAACTCTGCTTGCAGCCTTACAGGAGTCGTTAATGCATGTTGTAATTCATGTAATTGATAAAGCATGGTTATCCTAACCTATAAGCAAGTGAATTAGCGCAATAGAAAAGTTATTTTGTTTGCACTGCACAAGTTAATATACACCACCAAGAAAGTTTCTTCAACGGCTCTGTTATTAAACATCATATTGATGTAATTTAATTTTATGAATATAAATTTTAATTATTATCATAGTTATTTCATGGACGCAGATCGTATTCCATATTTGGTCGCCGCTATTTTTCTTACTATAGTCTTGGGCATGATTACAGGGCCTTTGGTTGGTAATGCTAATCCATTTTTCTGGGAGGTTATGGACAGGATTTTCGGGCGCATTGGTGATAGAATAGATCGTAAGAATCGTAAATCCGCTGATTTGCTTTTTAGGGGGTTGTTCTTAAGTGTTGCCGTTCTTGTATTTGCGCTATTTGCTGGCAGGGCATTAAGTTTATATGCATCAAGCTACTCAGTTGCAGAAATTATAATTATTTCGCTATTTATAACTTCTGGCAGTGTCTGGTATATGATTTTAAAGCTCTATTTCACATTATCACAAAGCGGAGTAGTTAAAGGCGGTTATTTTGGTTTATCAAGATCGGCGCGTGTTGATCTGAACTCTACAGATGATTTCGGTATAACGCGGGAGGGATTATCTTTTTCCGCTGTTAGTTTTGATAAAGGTTTGGTTGCGCCAAGCTTATGGTACTTAATAGGCGGTATTCCGCTTATGGTTATTTATAGCTCATTATCATTTTTGGCATGGAGATTCGGTAAATGCGGTTTTACTACTGGTTTTGGACGTGTCCCAGTGGCTCTTGAAAAACTTATGGGGTTTATACCCTCATTATTTAGTGGTTTTTTATATACTGCTTCGGCAGCAGTTTCACCAACTGCAAAAATTTTAGAATCTTTGAAATCTTGGTGGGAAGTTAAGGGTAAAGCACCTTATGAACAAGGTGGAGTTATACTTAGTGCGCTTGCGTGGCCATTGGAGGTAAGTCTTGGTGGCCCTGTTAGTGATATAAGTGGCACTAAGTTAAAAAAACTATGGATTGGGCCAAAGAATGCAAGTGCCAAAATAGATGCTAGTCACTTGAAACGCGGAATAATTATGAATGTTATGGCTCATCTTTTCTTCATTTTATCGCTTTTATCAGCCTATATTTATTCAGGTAAGTTTTTTTAATAAGATTTATTTGTAGAAATGCTTGACTTTATATACCGTCTTCGACTATTTTTCCGCATCTGATTTAAGACTAATATAAGATTATAAAGGATTAGGGCTATGAGCCGTCGTTGTATGATTACTGGAAAAAGCGTGATGACAGGAAATAATGTTTCGCACGCAAAAAATAGAACAAAGCGCCGTTTTTTATCAAATATTCAAGATACAAGTTTGTATAGTGAAGTACTTGATCGTTGGGTTAAAATTAAAGCTAGCTCGGCTGGCCTTCGTACTGTTGAGCATAAAGGCGGTTTTGATGCTTTTTTAACAGCAACTGCGCCAACTAAACTTGATCCGGATTTACGTCCTGTTAAAGCTCAGGTCGAAAAAGTTATAGCAGAAAAAGCTGCTTAATAATTACCAACTTTGTTGGGTTAAGGTTATTAAATAACCCGCTCTGTTAGGGCGGGTTTTTATATGTAAGAACGTAGGAGCTTATTGTGCTTGATTATCCTAATTTCTCATTTGATGTAAAAGCCCATGATGAAAAGTCAGGGGCAAGACTTGGTGAACTTAAAACCCCTCACGGAACTATACAAACTCCTAACTATATATTCTGTGGTACTAAGGCTACCGTTAAAAACCTCTCTCCTTGTCAGCTTAAAGAGGCTCAAACAGATATAATACTCTCCAATACCTATCATTTGATGCTGCAACCTGGGGCTGATCTGATTGAAAATATGGGTGGATTGCATAAATTCATGAATTGGAATGGCCCAATGCTTACGGATAGCGGCGGGTTTCAGGTTTTCTCATTAGGTGAGGGAACTATGGCTAATGAGATTAAGGGAAAAAATAATAAGAGCTATGATAATAAAAATCTAATTTCCATTACAGAAGAGGGTTGTGTTTTTAAATCATATTTTGATGGTAAGAAAATTAAACTTACCCCTGAGTATTCAATGGAAATACAGCGAAAATTGGGTGCAGATTTATTGATGCAGTTTGATGAATGCACCCCATATCATGTTGATAAAGACTATACTGCGCGCTCTATGGAAATGTCTATACGTTGGGGTGATCGCTGTTTAACAGAGTTTGAAAAACACGATAATGGCGCGCAAGCACTATATGGGATAGTGCAGGGTGGTGTTTACTCTGATTTACGTAAATTTTCTGCAGAATACACAAAAGATCGCCCGTTTTTTGGAACTGCCATAGGTGGCTGTTTGGGTGGTAGTGATGAGGAAATGTATGAGGTCGTGGCTTCTACGGTTCCATATATTCATTCTGAAAGACCTGTCCATTTCCTTGGGATCGGTCAGATTAAAGATGTTTTTAGGTTTGTACGTTTGGGCGTTGATACATTCGATTGCGTTATTCCGACGCGTCTTGCAAGGCATGGCAGCGCGTATGTTAAAGGTGAGCCGAAGGAAACAATTAACCTTAAAAATGCTCGCTACCGAGATGATGAGACCCCATTAGATGAAAATATTGGAATTCCAGCCTCTCAAAAATTCTCAAAAGCATATATTCATCATCTGTTAAAGGCTAATGAGCTTTTAGCAACGCAAATACTCGCTCAACATAATGTTGCAACCATAAACATGCTTATGAGAGAGGTGCGTGAAGCTATAAAAACATCGACACTAGATGATCTTGAAAAACTATGGCTAGGAAAATAAATAAAAAAATTTAAACAAGCTTAACACTTTTTCTGTATCATCGCCTTGATTGTTAGCATTTAAGGGTTTGTGTGATATGCCGGTTGATTATAAAAAGAATGATGGTTGGGAGGCTTTCCTTCCTGTTTTAGATGAGCATTGTCAATGGTTTCATGATGTAATTGAATGCTTATTTTACAGTCATGCTGATGAAAGTCTAAAGGTAATTAACAAGCCAACTTCTTTTGCTCAGTGGATATTATGCGCAAGAAAAGATGATAAAATTCAATTGGAAATAATTGAAAAGCTTAGCGCGGTACATTCAGATTTATTTAAAATATCAGATGAATTAATTGATACGCTAGTGAAGACAGGTGGTAAGCCCTCGCATGCTAATTATAAGAATTTTGTTACCATATATGAAGAATTTATGTCTTATATTCGCCGTATGGAAAAGGATTTCATTAGAGAGGGTAGTGGATACGATTCATTTACAGGTCTAAGAAGCCAAAAGATGCTTAAAGATGATATTAAGCGTGAATTACACAGGCTTGCACGTCAGGGAAAAAATTTCTGTCTTGCTATTGGGCGTATTGATAATTTTGAATTGATAAGAAAAAATGCTTCAAAAGAAGAAGTTAGTGGCTATATTAAGCTGGTTTCTAGTCTTATTAAATTAAGCATAAGATCTTTTGATGATGCATATTATATGGGTGATGATGAGTTTATTTTATGTTTAAAGCAGGCTGATTTATCTGGTGGAATTGCTGCTCTTGAACGATTAAGGAGAGAGTTGGAACGACAAAAAATTGTTTTAGACCCAAGTGAAAACTTTCAAAGACCTTTGAGTATGTCATGCTGCATTGCAGAACCAGTAGAGGGTGATGATGTTGACGAATTATTGTATAATCTAAAAGATGATCTTGAAAATACTGATGAGGAAAGAACTGATACCGTTCTTAGGTACAGAGAACTTAGCCCTTTACAGCGTTTTGTAAAAGAAGGCGTTTAGCTAGAATAATGCCAATAATTTAGGTTGCAGCATGGTAACAAACAACAAAAAAGTCGATTTTAGTACCTTGTTCGATAGAATGGCGCTCCCGAGGTTTATTGTTGATGTTGTCGATGGAAAAGCTAAAGAAATTCTTGCATGTAACAAAAGTGCCTCAATATATTTCGGTTCAGAAACGGCAAGGATTGTAGGGCATAAAATATCAGTTTTCACAAATCCTGAAAATGCTAGGCATTTTGAGCAATCGTTTGAAGTTAGTATATCCAGAAACAGCGTTGTCAATATACCAATAATACCAACAGCCATTGAAGGGGTTAAGATAAATGGTTTTTGGGTTAGTCCGGTTCGTGGTGAAGGTTCAGAAGTTCAGTATTTAGATGTACTGGCACAAATCGACATTCGAGATCAATCCGTATTGCAGCAAGAGCGCGATGACGCGGTATCGCTTTTGGCTTCTATCTTTGAGGTTAGTGAGGTTGGTATAATTGTTACAGATGAAGATGGAATTATTGTCAGGGTCAATGACAGTTTCATACGAGCATATGGTTGGTCACGTGATGAGATGCTTGGGCAAGATTTTATTTCGTTAGTTACAGATGATGAAAAAGACAGGACTCGTATAAATCACAAGAAATTCATCAGCGTAGGTGTTCGCAGTACAGGTGAAGTTAAGATGATCCGTAAGGATAAAGGTGTTGCGAATGTTTTGTTCACTTCTGCTACGCTTAAACTAAGTAAAAACCGTAAATTTTTGGTAACTACGGTTATGGATATTACATTACGAAAACAAATGGAACATTCTCTTCGCTTGGCAAAAGATCAGGCTGACAGTGCAAATAGAGCTAAATCTAATTTTCTTGCTAATATGAGCCATGAATTACGTACTCCGTTAAATGCCATTATTGGCTTTTCAGAGCTTATGATTAAAGAAACCTTTGGCCCTATTGGGAGCGAAAAATACGCCGAATATATGGGTGACGTTCATATGAGCGCAGAGCATCTATTAGAGATTATAAATGAAGTTCTTGATATGTCCAAGATTGAGGCTGGGCGTTTGGAATTATCAGAAGAAGATTTTAGTATTTATGATACGATTGTTTCAGTATGCCGCATGATGAGTTCCCGAGTTTTTGCAAGTAATATTGACATTATTCGTAATATAGAAGAGCATCTCCCCACTGTGCATGCTGATTATAGATTGATTAGGCAGGTACTTATAAACTTGATTACAAATGCAATAAAATTCTCACAAAATGGATCTCATATCACTGTGGCCGCACATATCAACGATGATGGTGGTATGTCTATTACTGTTTCAGATCAGGGGATCGGAATAAAGGAAGATAAAATACAAAAAGCTTTAGAACCTTTTGGTCAAGTTGACGATCGCTCGGATATGCGTGATTTAACACAACAAGGAACTGGGTTAGGTCTTCCTCTTGCAAAGGCAATGATCGAGATGCATGGCGGCACCCTATATATAGATTCTAAGTTTGATGTGGGAACAACAGTTGGTTTTACACTACCATCAGATAGATTGTTGTCTTATTAGTCTTCATTTTTTTACTTTACTGACTTGCACTAAAAACTTTGTCACATTACTGTGATGCTAACTGTATATATTGATATATAAATGGAAAGATTATGACTGATATCGTGCAACGTTGCGTAGATGCTGGCTTAAAAATGACTGGTCAAAGACGAGTTATTTTAAAGGTTTTAGGACAGGCTGAGGATCACCCCTCCGTTGAAGATGTGTATGAACGTGCCAGACTTCTTGATGAGTCAATTTCAATCGCAACGGTATATAGAACACTTGGATTGCTAGATGAGCTGGAGCTTGTAATACGCCATGAATTTCAAGAAGGCTATGCTAGATATGAGGTTAATTCAGATCATCATCATCACCTAGTAGATCTGGAAACGGGGCAAGTAATTGAATTCCAAAATCAAGAATTAGAAAAGCTGAAAGAGAAGATTGCTCGTGATTTGGGCTATGATTTGGTGGATCACCGCCTAGAGCTTTATGGTAAGAAAATTAAGAGGAAGTAGCATATTATGTCTTGCAAGATACCTGTTCAAAATGGTGTAAAAGATGCTGGAGCTGACTGTAAGTGTCATGGAGCCGTTATGCGTGCCTATGAAGGACTGGTTGAGGCTGGCGAGCCTGAATGTACAGCTCTTGAAGCCGCTAAAATAGTCTATGGTTTTCACCACCCTGAGGATTCAAAGGCTGATCAGCGTTTGACAGTTGAACGCTGGATCAATGAAGAAAAGCTACATTAATAATGTCTGATTTAGAAGCGCGGTTGCCTGTTCATTTGCTGATTGATGCGACATTAAAGCCACTTAACGGGCAAGGGATATTTTATTATATTCACCAGCGTGGAGAGAGTAATACGGGAACAATCTTATTAAAGCTGAATAATATTATGGGTAAGTGTAGCTTATTGGTTCAACAGCGTGATCTCGAAGGAAAATTAGGCTGGGTTAATGCAATGTCAAAAGAACAGGTTGAAGAAATCGAAGCAGATGAGTATATTCGGCGTTCTATTTCTAGAGATCCTGATCTATGGGTTATAGAGATAGAAGATCAGAAAATGAATAACCCTTTTGATAGGGTGTAACTTAAAATAAGGAAGTTATGATGAAAAAATATACAATATTTGTTTGCTTTGCATTTATTTCAATAGCACTTGGTGGTTGTTCAACAGTTGATGGCATGGGCAAGGATATATCCAAAGCTAGTCAAGCCGTTCAGCAATCAATGTAAAAGTGATTTATTTTAGTGTCTTCACTTACTCCAATTATTGAAAACCGCCGCACGTTCGGTATTATATCTCACCCTGATGCGGGTAAAACCACGCTGACTGAAAAGCTCTTACTTTTTGGTGGCGCTATTCAGATGGCAGGTATGGTAAAGGCTAAGGGGGATCGCAGACGCGCGCGCTCGGATTGGATGAAAGTAGAGCAAGAACGCGGAATTTCTGTTGCGTCCTCTGTTATGACTTTTGAAAATGGCGGTATTACTTATAATCTTTTAGATACGCCCGGGCATGAGGATTTTTCAGAAGATACTTACCGAACGCTTACCGCAGTTGATAGTGCCATTATGGTGCTTGATTGTGCCAAGGGTATAGAAAAACAAACATATAAGCTTTTTGAAGTTTGCCGTCTTCGCGATATACCAATAATTACCTTCATAAATAAAATGGATAGAGATGGGCAAGACCCATTTGACTTACTTGATGAGATAGAGTCAAAACTGGCATTGGAAATTGTACCTGCAAGTTGGCCTATTGGTATGGGGCGTGATTTTAAGGGCTGTTATAACCTTCTTGAGGATAAGCTTATTCTATTCGAAAGATCAAAAGGTGAAGCATTAAGTGAATCTATTGAATGTTCTGGGCTTGATGATCCCAAAATTGACGAATTATTACCTGCTGAGCAAGCTTTTAAACTACGTGAAGATGTTGAAATGATCCGCGGGATTTTCCCAGAATTTGATCTTAATAGCTTCCTTAAAGGTGGACTTACCCCTGTATTTTTTGGGAGTGCAGTAAATAACTTTGGTGTGCGTGAATTACTAGGTGGTGTTGCAAAATACTCGCCTTGCCCACGTGTGCAATCAACGCAGGGACGTGATATTAAGCCTGATGAAAAAAAAGTAACAGCTTTTGTTTTTAAAGTTCAGGCTAACATGGATCCCAAGCACCGTGATCGTATTGCTTTTACTCGAATATGTTCTGGAAAATTTCGTAAAGGAATGAAGCTTAAGCATATACGCTCTGGAAAGATGATTACTATTCACTCGCCGCAACTTTTCCTCGCGCAGGATCGTGAAGTAGCAGAAAATGCTTATGCTGGCGATATAATTGGAGTTCCTAACTATGGCGGTTTGCGTATTGGTGATGCTTTAACCGAAGGTGAAGATATTACTTTTACTGGTATTCCAAGCTTTGCCCCTGAATATATGCAAAAGGCGAGGGCAGAAGATCCATTAAAAGCCAAGCATTTAGGTAAGGCATTAGAACAACTTGCCGAAGAAGGAGCAGCGCGCGTTTTTAAACCTTACAGTGACCCTGATTGGGTGGTTGGTGTTGTTGGCCCGCTGCAATTCGAGGTATTAAAAGACCGTATTCGCACTGAATATGAAATCCCTGTAAAGTTTGAGCAAACCAGCCTTTATACTGCGCGCTGGATATTTGCCGATGACCCTGCAAAGTTGAAATCTTTTATCGATGCCAATCAGATGTCAATTGCGCGCGATCATGATGATGACCCTGTTTTTATGGCTCGCAATGCTTGGCACTTAAGCGACGCCGAAGATAAAAATAAGGATATTATATTTAGGGCTACTAAATAGTATTTTTAGCTTGATAAATTAGAGTTTAAATGACAAAAGGTACTGTATTAGTACACCATCTTTAGGAAGAGCTATGATTAGAGTTTCAAGGCTTGCTGATTACGCTGTTGTTATTTTATCTGTTATGTCATCAGTATCAAATGATGTAATGAATTCATCAAGCATTTCTCGTCTTAGCAAGCTGCCAGAGCCAACAGTTTCAAAGATTTTAAAGCTACTTGGCAGGGCTAATATTTTGCAATCTAAGCTCGGGGCAAATGGGGGCTATACCCTTTTAAAATCTCCCGAAGAGGTAAGTATGAGTGATATATTACAAGCTATTGATGGTCCTGTATCTGTAACTTCTTGTATTGATGGAGCTATGCCAGATTGTAATTTGGCTGATTTTTGTACTATTCGCGGTCGTTGGGACAATGTAAACAAAGTTTTGTGTGATGCTCTTGATGGCATAACTCTGGCAGATATGATGCCTGAAAACACTAACTATACGATAAGGAGAAGTTAGTGGCTGCCACTGATGAAACAATCCAAACAATAGAAGATATGGCTGGCAAATATGATGCTGGTTTTATTACTGACATTGAAACGGAAAAAGCTCCTAAGGGTTTGAGCGAGGATACTATTCGTTTTATCTCGGCAAAGAAGAATGAGCCGAAATGGATGTTGGAAAAACGCCTGAAAGCCTATTATCACTGGCTTAAAATGCCTGAACCTGACTGGGCAAAACTTGATATTACTCCGATTGATTATCAAGACAGCTATTACTACGCCGCGCCTAAATCAATGGAGAATGCGCCCGAAAGCCTTGATGATGTTGATCCTGCGCTACTAGATACCTATGCAAAACTTGGGATACCGCTAAGAGAGCAAGAAATATTAGCGGGAGTTAAAAACCGTACCCCAGTTGCTGTAGACGCGGTCTTTGATTCCGTATCTGTTGCCACCACTTTTAAGAAAGAACTTGCTAAACACGGGGTTATATTTTGCTCTATCTCCGATGCAATCCAAGACCACCCAGAGCTTATAAAGAAATATATGGGAAGTGTTGTTCCTTATTCTGATAATAAACATGCTTGTCTGAATAGTGCAGTTTTCACGGACGGAAGCTTTGTTTATATTCCTGAAGGGGTGCGTTGCCCGATGGAGCTATCAACTTATTTTCGTATAAATGAGCTTAATACTGGGCAGTTTGAACGCACTTTGATAATTGCGGAAAAAGGATCTTACGTTTCATATCTGGAAGGCTGCACTGCCCCGATGCGTGATGAGAACCAGCTCCACGCCGCGATAGTAGAGCTAATAGCCCATGAAGACGCGGAAGTGAAATATTCCACAGTGCAAAACTGGTATCCGGGTGATCCTGAAACAGGCAAAGGCGGGATTTATAATTTTGTAACCAAGCGAGGGCTTTGTGAGGGCAAAAATTCCAAGATTAGCTGGACACAAGTCGAAACTGGATCGGCAATTACTTGGAAATATCCCTCTTGTATATTAAAGGGGGATAACTCTGTGGGTGAATTTTATTCCGTGGCTATCACCAATGGACGTCAGCAAGCCGATACAGGCACAAAAATGATCCATATCGGTAAAAATACCAAGAGCCGCATAATTGCAAAAGGCATTAGCGCAGGGCGTAGCCAAAGCACATATCGCGGTATGGTTAAAATATTACCAAATGCCGAGGGAGCAAAAAACTTTACTGTGTGTGACTCTCTTTTAATCGGTGATGAGTGCGGAGCGCATACAGTTCCCTATATTGAAAGCCGTAATAAAACCGCGAGTTTGGGGCATGAAGCCACGACCTCTAAAATCTCTGAAGATCAGCTATTTTATTGTATGCAGCGCGGACTTAGTGAAGAGCAAGCCATAGCCCTCATTGTTAACGGTTTTGCCCGTGAGGTAATGCAGCATTTGCCGATGGAATTTGCCGTGGAAGCGCAGAAATTGGTCGGTATTTCTCTGGAAGGGAGCGTTGGGTGATGGCGGTTATCAATTCTATAATCAGCACTGTTTTAATAATTGCAGTTGGATTTTTAATTTACAAGCATCATGTTTTAGAAAAAATATTGATTGATAATACAAAGTCACGACACATTTATTTTGCCACTACTGAAGATGGTCGCTTAATTCCTATGGTGCCGCTTAGTAATCCTAATATTAGTGATCAAGTTCTTTTATCTTGGGTGAGCAGCTCTATAGTAGAAACACTGAACTATAACTCTAAGGATTATAAAGCAAAATTACAGAAGGCATCTGGGAATTATACAAAAAGGGGATGGGAAAGTCTGACGAATTGGTTTTCTGATTTTCTAATCATAGATAATTTAAAGAAGGGCATATACAAAGAGGTTAAAGTCAACGCTTTGTCAGCACCATTAATTCTAGAACAAAGTGATGATCATGGCAGATATCAATGGATTGTAGAAATTCCAATAACTTTAACTTTGGGTAAAAATAAAACAAAGCACACTGTACAAGTGATTGTAGTTCGAGTTCCTAGACTAGAATCCCCTAAGGGTATAGGCATAGAACAAATTACTTTTGATGCACATAGAGAGTAACAATATCAACATTTATCTGGAATATTACAATGATTGAACCACTGGAACAAAACGAAATAGAAACACTCACCACTCATGACTCTGGAAATAAGATAACTGAGCGTGACACTAAGTTCACCGCTGCAATAGAGGATATTTTGAAATGAATGAAAAAAAATATAACAGGCAGGTGGCGATTGATCGATCTATACATTATTTGGTAATTATAGGAACTGTTACCCTTATTCTATTCAGCTTTTGGTTTGCTTATAACAGCTCACAAGTGCAAAAACTAAAGATAGAACTTGAAAAGCAAGAGGTTAAGTCCTCTATGGAAAGTAAAGGTAAGGCAAAACCCTTGCCAGATTTTATAATTGATAAAATGCCTTTGGACGAATTGGAGCAACTAAAACCATGATAAAAATTAAAGACTTGCACACATCTATTGAAACAGATGACGGTGAGAAAAAAGAGATAATAAAAGGGCTTAACTTAAACATAAAAGCAGGCGAAGTGCATGCTATTATGGGGCCTAACGGCGCGGGTAAGTCAACCTTATCTTATGTTCTTGCGGGGCGTGATGAATACACGGTTACAAGTGGCTCGGTTGAAATGGACGAACAAGACTTGCTTGATCTTGCCCCTGAAGAGCGCGCAGCCGCGGGGTTATTCCTTGCCTTTCAATATCCTGTTGAAATTCCGGGTGTGAATATGAGCACGTTCCTAAAAACCTCTATCAATGCTATTCGTAAACAGCGCGGAGAGGAGGAGCTTGACGCTCTTGGCATGCTAAAACTCATTAAGGCAAAGACAAAGGCGCTTGGCATATCTGATGATATGATGAAACGCGCGGTGAATGTCGGTTTTTCAGGCGGAGAGAAAAAACGCAATGAAGTTCTGCAAATGGCAATGTTAGAGCCTAAATTCTGCGTTCTTGATGAAACTGATAGCGGTCTTGATATTGATGCGTTGAAAGTCGTTGCCGATGGCGTGAATAATCTACGCTCGCCTGAACGATCTTTCCTTGTGATAACCCATTATCAACGTTTGCTTGATTATATTAAGCCAGACATTGTTCATGTTTTGGCAGATGGTAAAATCGTTAAAACAGGCGGAGCAGAGCTTGCCCTTGAACTTGAAGAAAAAGGCTATGCCGAATTTACGGGGGAGGCAGCATGATTAGGTTATTTGCCGTGATGTTATCTTTCTTTGCTTTTATTCCCACGCAGGCACAGGCTAGCTATTGGTTGGAATGTTTGGTGCATGCAAAGGTTAAGCGCAATCTTGATACTGGGCTATATCGCGCAGAGATTAAAGGCGCAAAAGTGTCTGATGGTCACGAAAAAGAAGGCGCGCCATGCCTTAAAAATTTGATAGGGAAAACAGTTAAGATTAAAATCAAGGGCAATCCGCCAGAGGGAAAAACCGTTCGCCTGAAATATAGCTTATATAACGGCAGAGGGGAAAACGGTGTCGTAAATGAAGAAAGTTGGAGCTATTACCCGCCATCAATAAGGGACGTACTGCCATGGTAGATATATTAGACCGTAAAAACCTACCTACGCAAAAAGTTGAGGAATGGAAATATACCAACCTTTCCAGAGCCTTGGGCGATGATTTACAGCGCGTAACTCAGCAATCTTCTCAAGAGATAGTTATCCACAAAAGCAGTGGACAAAATGGTGAACAATCAGAGGATATATTGTGGATTGGAGAGGATAACACCCACCACCAACCACGCCTTAAAATAATATTAGAGGAGGGCGCGCAAGCAACTATCGTTGAAAAACATGAGGGCAGCGGCACATATTGGAAAAATATGAGCACCGAAATAGTGCTTGGCAAAAATGCGCGGCTTGATCATATACGCATTCAAAATGACAGCGTGGACGCGGTGCAAACCAATATGGTTCATATAACAATGGAGCGTGATTCATATTTAAACAGCTTTTCCCTTAATATCGGCGGGAAATTAACACGCCATGATATTCACGCGGTACTAAATGGCAGCGGGATTGAATGTTCACTAAATGGAGTTAATTTACTTAAAGGCTCTCAACATGGCGATACAACCATATTGATGGAGCATCTAGCCCCGCATTGTCGTTCAAATCAATTCTACAGAAGCCTTTTAGATGATAGCGCACGCGGAGTGTTTCAGGGGAAAGTCTTTGTTCATAAGGCAGCGCAAAAAACAGATGGTTATCAGCTCTCTAATACTCTATTACTCTCGCAAGGCGCGGAAATGGATACTAAGCCGGAGCTTGAAATATATGCCGATGATGTTAAATGCTCTCACGGAGCAACAACGGGGCAGCTTGATGAAGAGCCCTTATTCTATCTTAGATCACGCGGATTGAATGAATCGCAGGCACGAATGCTACTCATTCAGGCATTTGTGGACGAAGTTGTGGATAATGTTTCATGTGAAACAAAGCAGGAACAGACAAAAGAAATGACAGAAAAATGGCTGATGACACAATTGAGATAACATCACCATACCGCGCTGACTTTCCTGCATTGTCAAAAACAATGAATGGCAAACCCTTGGCGTTTCTCGATAGTGCGGCGAGTGCGCAAAAGCCGCAAGCGGTTATTGAGTCTATGGACACAGTATTAACGGGCGGATATTCGAATATTCATCGCGGGCTTTATGAAATATCCCAAAACCTAACCCAAGAATTTGAAAATACTCGTAAAAAAATAGCCAACTTCATCGGTGCGTCTTCAGAAAAAAACATAGTTTTTACTCGCAACGCAACCGAAGGGATTAACCTTGTAGCGCAGAGTTGGGGTAGGGCAAATCTTACGGCAGGTGATGAGATTATCATCACGCATATGGAGCATCACGCCAATATTGTGCCGTGGCAAATTCTGGCCGAGCAAATCGGGTTTATTATAAAAGTTGTTCCTGTGTTAAGCGATGGTACGCTTGACCTTGGCGCATTTAAAAACCTGCTCTCTGATAATACTAAATTCGTTGGCGTTGTAGAAATTTCCAACGCTCTTGGAACAATTAACCCGATTGATAAAATTATCAAAATGGTTAGGGGCTATAATTCCGATATAAAAATATTGATTGATGGCTCGCAAGGAATTGTTCATCGCTCGGTTAATGTAACCGCTATGGACGCAGATTTTTATCTCTTCACAGGGCATAAGCTCTATGCGCCAACTGGTATCGGCGTTCTATACGGTAAATATGATTTGCTGCAATTCATGCCACCATATCAAGGCGGCGGGGATATGATAGAACGCGTGAGCCTATCTTCTGGCACTACTTACCGCGAAGCTCCTTATAAATTCGAGGCAGGAACTCCTGCGATTGTCGAGGTTATAGGGCTTGGTGCTGCGGTGGATTATCTTGTGGACATATCCATGGATAAGATTATGGAGCATGAGCGTAAATTACTGGAATATGCCACGCAGGCAATAAGCGATATTGATGGCTTAACGCTATATGGTACTAAGGATTTAACGCAAAAGGCTGGGATTTTAAGTTTTACAATGGATTGCGCGCATTCAAGTGATATAGGTATGATCCTTGATCAATGCGGTGTGGCTGTGCGCTCTGGTCATCATTGCGCGATGCCGTTAATGGAGGCGATGGGCATTGATTCAACCGCGCGAGCTTCCCTTGCATTATATAGCGATAAGAGTGATATTGACGCACTTATTTCAGGACTAAAAAAAGTACAGGAGTTATTCAGGTGAGTAGCGAAGCAGATACAAAAGAAGAAGATAATTTAGATCATTTAACGCAGCCTCCGCATGTTGATGTTCCGCGGGAACACCCACTTTGGGGGGAGATAGAAAAATCGCTAAAGGAAATTTATGACCCTGAAATTCCTGTGAATATCTATGAGCTCGGCCTGATATATTCGGTTAAAATTATGGAGGAGGAAAACGGCGTTTCAGATGTTAAGGTTGAAATGTCACTTACTTCACCTGCTTGCCCTGTGGCGCAGGAAATGCCGAGCTGGGTTCAGGGTGCTATATTGCCGATAGAAGGGGTTGGCGGCGTTGAAGTAGAAATTATATGGGAGCCACAATGGAACCCCTCCATGATGGCCGAAACCGCCAAAATGCAGCTTAATATGTTTATGTAGGAGCTTTTGATGAACGATACACCAATAAAAATCACTGAAAATGCGGCTAAGCAGATAAATTCTCTGTTGAAGGAGGCTCCCGAAAATACAGTTGGTCTGCGATTAAATATTAAATCTACGGGTTGTTCTGGGAATAGCTATAATATGGAGCATATAAGTTCCGATGATGATTTGAGCAAAGATGAGGTATTCGAGCAAAATGGATCACAAATCTATATCCCTAAGCTCTATTCATGGATGCTGTTCGGAACAACAATAGACTATATCACCGATGAGTTAGGTAATTCGCGCTTTGACTTTATAAACCCCAATGAAATCGGGCGCTGCGGTTGTGGTGAGAGCTTTCAAGTTGGTGGAGAGCTACCCGACAAAACTTAGAGCTTCCTTTATCACATTTGCATTTACTACTTCTTCATGGGGCAGGGTGCTTAGAGCTTGCCGCCATTTCTTTGCGCCTTTTTGTTCGTGAAATAAACCGATTATATGGCGAGTTATGGATTTTACAGGCGTACCATAGTCTTTCATCTGCTTTTCAATATAAGGAATCATTTCAAGAGCTATTTCATCACGGCTTTTGATTTTATCATTGTTAAATATGCTTTGTTCAAGCTCTGCCAATAAATAAGGGTTTTGATACGCTTCACGTCCAATCATGGCACCATCAAATTTTTTGAGATGGTCTTTTACATTATCAACCGTTTTAATATCTCCATTTACAATAATATTAAGTTCGGGGTGATCCGCTTTGATTTTTGCTATGCGTTCGTAGTTTATCGGAGGTACAGTGCGGTTTTCCTTGGGGCTTAGCCCTTGAAGCCAGCATTTGCGAGCATGGATAATAAAAGTTTTGCAGCCAGCTTGTGATACTTTTGAAACAAAATCATTCAAAAACTCATAGCTATCGAATTCGTCAATCCCAATGCGGCACTTTACAGTAACGGGAATTTTCACGCTATTGCACATTTCCTCAACACATTTTGCAACCGTGTCAGGATTTTTCATCATTATTGCGCCAATCATGCCTTTTTGGACGCGATCCGATGGGCAACCACAATTAAGGTTAATCTCATCATAGCCATAATTCTCCCCCATTTTGGCGCATTTGGCGAGTGCTTCAGGATCAGAGCCACCAAGCTGTAAGGCTAGGGGCTTTTCTTCTTCGCTAAAACGTAGAAAACGATCTTTATCACCATGGAGGAGTGCCCCTGTAGTTATCATTTCGGTATAAAGCAATATATTTGGAGATATTAGTCGATGGAAATATCGGCAATGACGATCAGTCCAATCCATCATCGGTGCTACTGAAAGAGGAATAATATTGTTATTTACTTGATTCATGACGCGTTATTTATCATAAAATAAGCATCATGAAAGAAAAAAAAACTCTTATTTTCATAAAATTATTAAATATCTTCGTTTTTATAGCATTTTTTGGGTTTATTACTCCGCTTAATTCTTATGCTCAGAACTTGCCTCAAGATAAAAAAGAAGTGTTTAACCCCACTGGCTTGCATTTGCCCAGATTTGTTTCATTAGCAAAAGATATAACCAATGTTCGTGCAGGGCCTGGGCAGAAATATCCAGTAAAATGGGTAATTAAGAAACGCGGTTTACCTGTTGAAATTATTCTTGAATTTGATCATTGGAGAAAGATAAGAGACAAGGATGGAGCTGAGGGGTGGGTATTTAAGACACTTTTATCAGGAAAAAGGACTGCCCTAATAATAGGTGACGATGCGGTGCAGGTTTACAACAAAAAAGGGTGGTTTTTCAGTAAAAAACTTAAGGTTTCTGCAACTGTAGAGCCGATGGCCTTAGTTAAGATTAAGGGCTGTGATGAACGGTTTTGTCAAGTAACAGTATCAGGAATATCGGGATTGATAGAAAGAAAATCACTTTGGGGTGTTTACGAAAGCGAAAAATTTGATTAGAATCAAAAATGTAGTGTTCTGCTGCGCTTAAATTCTTCCAACGACTAACCTTCTTCAGTCCTGATTCAAGGTTCTAAATAAAAATGTTTGCACATATCAATAAACCAGAAATGGGTTCCCGTTTCTATTCTGCTTTGATTCAATTATCTGCTGACCATGAGCGTGGCGTAGATGGTATGAAGGTTATCCAGCATATGGCTGGTGTACTTGTAGAGACTTATTTGCTTTTTGATGAGCCAGATCAGGCCATGCAAGCTAGCTTTAGGAAGTTAGCTACATTGCTTAACGCTCACCCTGCTAAGGGCTTGCTTGCACCTTATGCTTTGCCTCCTGCGCATATTGTTGATTATGAAACAGAGCGCGGACGCTTGGCTGCACGTGTGTTTTTTGAAGAGTGGCTGGATTGTAATTTTGAGCTTCACGATCTTATTCTTACTGTATTCCAGCACGTAGTTGTTGGCTGGGAGGAAATGGATCTTCCGCGTGAAGAAACTTTCCGTCTATTAGTTGAGTGCGTTAAAAAGAGCATGGCTTTTGAAGTGGCTGCACAAGAATTATGTGATGTATCTATAGATGGTAAGATTGGAAATAAAGGCTGGAGTGGTGGTGATTGTATTGCTGCGCTTAGTGGTGTAGCAGGGCGAAGGCTCGCTATTTCTTTTAGCTCTCCTGATATTTCGGATATATTTAGACGTGGCGAACTTCCTGAAAATTTGGATCAGGTTGTTTACACAATGACGCAAGAGGCCGTGCGTCTTGGTGTTCCTGCGGGTAGTGATTGGCGTTTTGGTTTAGCTGCTAATGATACTCCTATAAATGCTCCTGTTGATTTGACTCGTGAGCTAGAGCCTTCATGTTTACGTTTTTTTCGCGCAATAGGTCTGTATAGCCCTTACGATCAGGCTGTGGCTTGCGCCAAAGCCTCTGGACGTATGATCGCCGTGGCCTCTGGTGGTGAATTGCCAGAGATTGAACCCGCTATCGCTAAGCCTTTAGCAATGTCTGCCATAACAGAAAGCTATAAATATGTATGTTTAGATTTTGAGATGGTTTCTTATTAACTGCATATTTAAGTCTAATAGATTAAATCTACTCTTGCCCCGATTATCAGAACTTCGTATAAAGCTGTGTGTAATAACAAACGGCGAGTGACTATGACTTTTGTTCCTAAATCCAGCTATTCTTACGAAGATATAATTTTATGTGGAAATGGTGAGCTATTTGGCGCAGGCAATGCGCAGCTTCCACTACCGCCTATGCTAATGTTTGACCGTATTACAAATGTTTCTACTGAAGGTGGGGCATATGGTAAAGGCATTATAGAGGCTGAGTTTGATATTAATCCAGACCTTTGGTTCTTTGAATGTCACTTTAAGGGTGATCCGGTTATGCCAGGTTGCCTTGGGCTTGACGCGGTATGGCAGCTATTAGGATTTTATCTTGGTTGGACTGGCGCACCAGGTTCTGGTCGTGCTCTTGGCCTTGGAGAGCTTAAATTATCCGAGCAAATCACCCCTAAAACTAAGCTTGTGAAATATGTTGTTGATATTAAGCGCATAAGAACAGGTGCTCTGGTTCTTGGTATTGGTGATGGCACGGTTTACGCTGATGATGAAGTTGCTTGTAAAGTAATGGGCATGAAAGTTGGGTTATTTGATAACTCTGCGAAGTAATAAATAAATTCTAAGTTTAAGGAGCTTGATATGCGCCGCGTAGTTATAACAGGAATTGGAATTATATCTTGTATTGGTAATAATGCCGAAGAGGTTCTTACCTCTTTAAAAGATGGGAAATCTGGCATTTCATCATCGTATGAATATGCAGAGCTTGGCTTTCGCTCACAAATATATGGCAAGCCTGATATTGATCTTAAAGCCAATATTGATAAGCGCCTTTTTCGTTTTATGGGTGATGCAGCGGCTTATACTCATTTATCTATGGAACAAGCAATAGCAGATTCAGGTCTTGAGCAAAGCGATGTTGTTAACGAGCGCACTGGTATTATTGTTGGCTCTGGAGGGCCTTCCACGCGTGCGCAAGTACTAGCGGCTGATATTACCCGTGAGAAAGGGCCAAAGCGCGTAGGGCCATTTGCTGTGCCAAAGGCAATGTGTTCAACCACTTCGGCAACTGCGGCAACTAATTTTCAAATTAAGGGCGTAAATTATTCGATTTCCTCGGCTTGTTCAACATCATCACATTGCATCGGCAGTGCGGCGGAACAAATTCAGTGGGGTAAGCAAGATGTTATGTTTGCTGGTGGCGGAGAGGAGCTGGACTGGACGCTTTCAGTACTATTCGATGCCATGGGCGCAATGTCATCTAACTATAATGATACTCCTGAAAAAGCAACAAGAGCCTATGATGCCAATCGTGACGGCTTTGTAATTAGTGGCGGCGGCGGGATAGTCGTTCTCGAAGAACTTGAGCATGCTATAGCGCGGGGCGCAAAAATATATGGTGAAGTCACTGGTTACGGCGCAACATCTGATGGAGCGGACATGGTCGCACCAAGTGGAGAGGGAGCAGTGCGTTGCATGCGTCAGGCCTTATCCACTGTTAAAACGCCTGTGACTTATATCAATACGCATGGAACCTCTACTCCTGTGGGCGATATAACCGAGCTTAACGCTATACGCGAAGTATTTGACCCATTAAATCAGGATATGCCGCATATTAGTGCGACTAAATCCATGACGGGGCATTCCCTTGGCGGAACAGGTGTTCAGGAAACAATATATAGCCTTTTGATGATGAAAAATAACTTCGTTGCACCAAGCATAAATATTGAAAATCTTGATGAGGGTGCTGCGGGGCTACCGATAGCTCAAGAACGCATTGATAATGTAGAGCATGAAACAGTGATTTCTAACAGCTTTGGCTTTGGTGGAACTAACTGCACTTTGGCAATGAGCCGATATAAAGGATAAATGAATATGAATGACCTTATGAAGGGTAAAAGAGGTCTTGTGATGGGGGTCGCGAATGAGCGCTCTATCGCTTGGGGTATGGCTAAGGCACTTAATGATGCTGGGGCTGAAATGGCCTTCACATATCAGGGTGATGCCTTTGGTAAGCGCGTTAAGCCTCTTGCCGAAAGTATAGGTGCAGACATTTTAATTGATTGTGATGTTTCAAATGAAGCTGATCTTGATAATGTCTTTAAAGTATTAAAAAAGGAGTGGGGTAGCATTGATTTTGTTATTCATGCAATTGCATATTCCGACAAAGACGAACTTCAGGGGCGTTACGTTGATACAACCTTAGATAATTTCCTGAAAACCATGCATATATCATGTTTTTCATTTACCTCGGTTATGCGTAGAGCCAAGGATATGATGAATGAGGGTGGCTCTGCTGTAACTCTATCATATTATGGCGCGCAGAAAGTCATGCCTAACTATAATGTAATGGGGGTTGCTAAGGCGGCTCTTGAGTCCTCTGTACGCTATTTGGCGGCTGATTTGGGTGAACAGGGGATACGAGTTAATGCTATATCCGCAGGGCCTATGCGCACATTGGCCGGCGCAGTTATTGGCGGGGCGCGTCAAACATTCAAGAAAAGCGTTGCTGCATCTCCGTTAAAGCGTCCTGTTGAGCTATCAGAGCTTGGCGGAACAGGAATATATTTACTTTCTGATATGTCTGGCGCAGTTACAGGGGAAATTCATTATGCTGATTGTGGCTATAACGCAGTTGGCATGACGCCTCACGAAGATGTATAATAAGTTTTCTTACGCTATCAATAGCCATTATTGCGTATTTTTATGATAGACGCGCTAATGCACAGAAAGAATAACTTCTTTTATTAAGTCTGGCGTATCACTGAAAAATACATCAACGCCCCAACTTTGTAGGGTGCGTGCTTGCTGCGGATCATTAACAGTATATGCAAGCACAGGCTTTTCCATATCCATTACATCTTCTACTTGTTCACGCGTAACGCTTGAAGCATTTACATTTATAGTTGATACTTGCAGATATTTGGCAAGCTCTTGCCAGTTTTCCGGCCATTCTTCAGGCAATAGCAAGCCTCTATGCCAGTCATTAGCAATGTCATAGGCACTTTCCAGTGATACATGCTCAAAAGAAGATATAAGCAAACGATCATGGTCGTCCCAAATGGTTGAGAGCAGGTCAAGGGCGACTTCTGCGGTTTCTTTTTCTCTGCCAGCACATGGTTTTATCTCTAAATTAAGACCTAAATCACGCTCTATCAATACGTCAATTACTTCTTCAAGAGTTGGTATATTAGCGCCTATAAAGCTTTCCCCATACCAGCTTCCGCAATCAAGTTCTTTTATATCCTTATATAAGGTTTGAGCCACAAGACCGCTGCCATTTGTTGTGCGCTCTAATGTGTCATCATGAAATATTATCGGCACTTCGTCTTTGGTTAGCTTAACGTCAAGCTCTACCCATTCAATACCCATATCAGCAGCAGTATGAATGGATTCAAGCGTGTTTTCTGGAGCGTATCCTGCCGCGCCACGATGACCAATAATTCTAGGGAGTTTAAGGGGCATATCTTCTCTTATAAGCTCATATTATTTTTCAGCGTTAAAATCCTATATTTTGCCTGAATAATCCAGCTTTATTTCATATTTTCAAAAGTAAGGGAAAATTATTGGTATTAATTGGATTATCCTAGGCCAATTATAAAGTTAACTCTGTCATTATCTTCGCAATTATGATCTTGACGATTGTGCCAAATCGCAGATGAGAAGCCATCGTCCTCAGATGATAGCTCATGGCGTTTGCCACGGTGAGCAGTAATGACGGGGGATTTTAACGTTATATTCTTTAGTTCAGGCAGTTGATATTGGACACCATCGCCAAGGGCATAAAAATTTATGGTTAAGGCGTTTTCATCTTGATGAATTTTAGATCCTACTGCGTAATCATTTGTTGCTTGCAAAACCATATAGGTCATAGAGTTTGATATATTAACATTCTTTTTAAGACTTTCAGAATTCATATTAAACGTAGTTCCATCAACTCTTGTTAATATAAACTGATCTCTTAAGCATATAGTTGGTAGAGTTCGGTAATCTTCATGAGCAAAGGGTGTGCCGTTAAGGTCATCAACACAACCATATATGCTAATCTTACCATCTGGAGTTATAAGTTGATCAATATGAGAATTAGTAGCGATAAGCCTATCCGATGTGTTTGATAATTCAGGTGTTTCTTGTAATGGAATATAAGTAAACAGCACTTCAGGATCATTATTCATAATTGTGAATAATTCATCAATATCATTAGCTTTTTTGAACTGTGCTTTACTCATATCACCCAAATTTAATATTTATCTATCAATTTTTTATTGATTATAGCAATTAAATATACATATGTCCTTAAATTATTGAAAATCTACCAGAAGTTTTCAATTTGTTTGGTTATTTCCTCGCGCTGGTTTTGTATCGACAAATCCATATATATTTCATCTATTCGATGCCCTAATATAGACTCTGTGCCAGAAACATTTAAAACTGCAATTTTAGGCATTGCATTATATATATTGCGCGATAGGCAAACTCGATGCAAAGATGATGTTCTAAATGTCTGAGTTTTTGTGAATCTATACCCATAACTATAACAATCTTGACCAAGTTGCCTGGGATTATTTTTAGATGCTTTTTCTATATAGTCTTTATTCAGTATTATATAACTATTATATGGTTTACCGAAGATATATGTATAATAATTTGCAATGCACATTATAGTCCAATGAAATAACCCTAAAATTACTAAAGAATATAAGATCAATAGCAGACCTTTATCCTTATAATGCCCCCTTTTTAATACTGGCTTGTTTTTTGGTGTGCTATCCCATTTTGTCATATACAATGAGAAGAATATTACAGTAGGTATTAAAGAGATAGTAAAGCTTATATCTCTAATATATTTATATGCTATAAATTGAGGATAAGTACCATCAAAAGAAATTAAAAATATCAATGCAAACATTAAAAGAAGGGTAATCCACCCTTCTTTTTTAGATAGCCATTCTTTAGTTGTTATATGTTTAACCGTTAGCTTCTTTTTTTGCATCTTGATCTATGATCTCGCCAGTTTCCTGATCAACGCGCTTCAAAGATAGTTTCACTTTACCGCGATCATCTATACCAGTTAGAAGAACCTTAACCTCATCGCCTTCATTGATGATGTCTGTCGTTTTTGCAACTCTGTGGTCGGCCAGCTCAGAAATATGAACCAGACCGTCTTTTGCACCCATAAAGTTCACAAACGCACCGAAATCAACACATTTAACAACTTTACCATTATAGACCACACCAACCTCAGGCTCATCAGTAATGTCCTTGATCATTTTTAATGCTTTATCAATGGCTTCTGCGTTAGTAGCTGCAACCTTGATTGTACCATCATCTTCGATATCGATCTTGGTTTCGGTAAGTTCGATAATCTCACGGATAATCTTACCTCCTGTACCGATTACTTCGCGGATTTTATCAGTCGGGATTTGAATAGATACGATCTGAGGAGCGTTTGCATTAAGTTCGCTACGGCCTTCGGAAAGGGCTTTGCTCATTTCACCAAGGATATGCAAACGACCGTCCTTAGCTTGCTCAAGAGCGACTTCCATAATTTCCTTAGTGATAGAAGTGATTTTAATATCCATTTGAAGGGCTGTGATACCATTTTCTGTACCTGCAACTTTAAAGTCCATATCGCCAAGATGATCTTCATCACCGAGGATATCAGAAAGAACTGCAAAATCATCGCCTTCTTTAATCAAGCCCATGGCAATACCAGCTACGGGAGCTTTCAGAGGAACACCAGCGTCCATAAGGGCAAGAGATGTACCACAAACAGTTGCCATAGATGATGATCCGTTAGACTCGGTAATTTCTGAAACAGAGCGCATTGTGTATGGAAATTCTTCAGCAGATGGAAGCAGGGGGTTTATCGCTCTCCATGCCAATTTACCATGGCCAATTTCACGACGACCCGGAGGGCCCATACGTCCAGCTTCACCAACAGAATATGGAGGGAAGTTATAATGGAGCAAGAAACGCTCTCTTGTTTCACCTTCTAGGCGATCCATGATTTGCTCATCTTGACCAGTTCCAAGAGTTGCAACAACCAGAGCCTGCGTTTCACCGCGTGTGAATAGGCAAGAACCGTGGGTGCGTGGTAAGATGCCAACTTCTGAAACAATGGCGCGCACAGTTTTTGTATCACGCTCATCAATACGTTTCCCAGTTTTTAGAATAGAGCCACGAACTATATCAGCTTCTAATGATTTGAATTTAGACGTTATGATTGCTCCGTCAATGCCGCTTTCTTCATCAGTGAATGCTTCTATAGCCGCTGTGCGAATTGCTCCGACTGCGTCTTGACGCTCTAGCTTATCTGTAATTGCATATGCTTTCTCAACATCAGCAGCATATTTTGCCTTAAGATTATCAGCCATTTTTGTGATATTCTCTGGAGTTTCTGCAATATCCCACATATCTTTAGCACACATTTCCGCCAAATCGATAATGCCTTCAATTACGCTTTGATATGCTTCATGACCTGCATTAACCGCGCCAAGCATGATTTCTTCGGAAAGCTCGGAAGCTTCTGATTCAACCATCAAAACGCCGTCTTTTGTTCCCGCAACAACAAGGTTAAGGTCCATATCCTCAACATCTTGCATATCAGGGTTGATAACATATTCACCGTTATTATAGCTAACGCGCGCGCCACCAATTGGCCCCATAAAAGGAATACCTGATATTGTAAGAGCAGCAGATGCGCCAATCATTGCAATCATGTCAGGGTCGTTCTCTAGGTCATGAGATATAACAGTACAAACCACCTGAACTTCGTTTAAGAAACCCTTAGGGAATAATGGACGAATTGGACGGTCAATTAAGCGTGATGTAAGTGTTTCTTTCTCACTTGGGCGTGCTTCGCGCTTAAAAAATCCGCCCGGTATTTTACCAGCGGAGTAAGTTTTTTCTTGATAATGTACTGATAATGGGAAGAAATCCTGTCCATCACGAATTGTTTTTGAACCTGTTACTGCGCATAATACGCTAGTTTCGCCAACAGTTGCCAGTACCGCACCATCGGCTTGTCTTGCAATTTTACCAGTTTCTAGCGTTAGAGTTTTACCAGCGTAATCTATTTCTTTTTTGTATATTTTAAACATATTTATTTCCTTAGTTTATATGTAATTATAAGCACCTTCTGCTTATGCAAAAGGCGATGAATTTTATTGTTTGAAGTTGTTATTTGAGAGGTCCTCGGTGGACGGTTAAAAACAGCCTTTTACTGCCCTTAATAGTCAACCGTAAAGTCCTTCGACAAATTACAGCTTTGCAAACGAGTATAGACATGGCATTATTCCGCGCAAAAGTCAAAGCATTGTTTATTCAGGAGTTATTATAATGTCAAATTATCTTGTATTGTTACGCCATGGTCAAAGCCAATGGAATTTGGATAATAAATTTACTGGCTTTTACGATGCTGAGCTAACCGAGCAAGGGATTGCAGAGGCAAAGGCCGCAGGTGAGTTACTTAAAGGCGCAAATATTGATTTTGACCAAGTATTTACCAGCACTTTGCAGCGTGCGAATATTACGGCTAGACTAGCTTTAGAAGCTGCGGGGCAGGGTGATCTAATTGATAGTATGATAATGCATGATGATTTGCGCGAACGTGATTATGGTGATCTTGTGGGTCTTAATAAAGATGAAACTCGTGAAAAATACGGTGATGAACAAGTTCACATTTGGCGCAGATCATACGACACACGCCCCCCAGGTGGTGAGTGCCTTAAAGACGTTGTTGAAAACCGTGTGCGCCCTTATTATGAGGCTAATATTAAACCAATGACTGACAATGGTAAGAATGTTTTAATTGCTGCTCATGGTAATTCGCTTCGTGCTATGCTTATAATTCTGGGCGTGGAAACACCTGATACAATCAATGATGCTGAGTTTGGAACTGGTGTACCGCTAGTCTTTGAACTTGAAGATGGTGAGATTAAGAAGCGTTATTTTTTGAAGTAGTATAGCGTAGTTACTCTTTCTCTTTTTGCTTGTTCCACGAATCTTCCATTTGCTCTAAAGTAGCATTGTAAATCTCTAATCCTTGGGATTTTATATCTTGCTCTACACCGCGAAATCTACGCTCAAACTTGGTATTGCATTTACGCACTGCTTCCTCTGAATTTATACCGAGCATACGAGCGTAATTTGCAAGAAGAAAGATAATGTCACCAAGCTCTTCTTCTTGGTTTTCAAGGTCGTTATTGGCAATGGCTTCGCGCATTTCTTGAATTTCTTCTTCTAATTTGTCGAGAACATGAGTGGCATTATCCCATTCAAAACCAACCTTAGCGGCATTTTTCTGGAGTTTTTGTGCTCTAAGTAGTGATGGCAGAGCTTTGGTAACTCCATCTAATGCGCTTTTATTTGGGTGTTTGCCTTCTTTGCTTTTCCGGGCTTCCCATATTTTATCAACATCATTGGCAGAATCGGCTTTCACACCTTCAAATACATGAGGGTGGCGGGTAATCATTTTGTTTGTCACATCGTTAATAACATCATCAATATTAAATAAGCCTTTTTCACAAGCCATCTGCGCATGATAGATAGATTGAAAAAGCAAGTCGCCAAGCTCTTCTTTTAAATTATCCATACAGCCACTATCAATGGCATCGGCAACTTCATAGGCCTCTTCTATGGTGTAGGGCAGAATTGTTTCAAATGTTTGTTCCAAATCCCACGGGCAGCCATTATCTGGATCTCGCAATGCTTTCATCACTTTTACCAAATCTATAAGGCCATAATTTGATTTTTTTTTCATACTATAGACACCTTGTTATTAAAAAAGCATTTTTTGTACAGAGTAACTGACACTTTTTTTAAAACTAGAAAAGATAATGTGCTACTATTCCAATCTAAATTTTAATTATTTTCAACTATTCTAGTTTATATGTTCAAAGAAGATAGCTTAAAAAAGCAAAGAGAGAGGTTTCTTTCATTCTCATTCGCTACATCTGACCTTTTGTTAGAAGTAGATGAAGAAGGCCATGTGAAATTTGCTTTGGGAGCGATTAAGGGACTTACTGGTAATAAAAATGCAAAATCCTTGATTGGCACAGATTGGCTAGACCTTTTCGATAAAAAAGACCGTATGGTTCTAAAGCTGATGTTGAAAAAAGCACTTCCGGGATTAAGGTGCGGTCCTATTCTTGTATCCTTTCAAAAGGCAAAGAAGACTCAAAATATTATTGTAAGCGCAATTAAAATGCCTGATAACCCCTCTATTTTTATAAGCATTGCTAGTGGTAACGCACTTATGAATCAATTAGGGCAGTCTGCACGCGAACATGAGGAGCGTAAGCCATTAGATAAGGAAACATTTATTGATGCCGCGCAAGAGGTTTTACGCATGGCTTCTGAATTGGGTCAAGAGGTTGATCTTACATTGATTGATCTTCCTAATTCTGATCAAGCAAGAAAACGTTTTGGTAAAGAGGGCTGGGATAAGCTATCTTCTGATGTTGATAAATTACTATGCGAAAATTCGGTTGATGGCGGTACGGCTGCCTACCTCGGGGGAGGGCATTTTAGTGTAATTCATGATTCAGATATTGATGTTGACGCCCTGACTAGAGAAATCAATGATATATCAAAAGAACATGACCCTTTTGGTGAGGGGCTTGAGATTAAAACTAAGAGCATTTCTGCTGATATGGCTGGCGTTGATGAACATGATGCTACACGCGCATTATTTTATACATTAAATGAATTTGAACGTAGTGGAACTGAACTCACTATTGGGGCATTGAATACAAATTTTAAAGCTTTCGTTGCTGCAAATACTCATAAAATTCAAGAGTTTAAGGATATATTGCAAAAATTATCATTCTCCATGCATTTTCAACCTATTGTTAATATTCAAACTATGGAATGTTCTCATTATGAGATGCTATGTAGATTTAGGGAGGGAAATACCTTTGAGTGGATAATGTTTGGAGAAGATATAGGTATGGCAGCGGAGTTTGACATAGCTGTTTGTAAGCGTGCACTTAGCTATATAGAAAAGAAAAGGAAAGATACCAAAGAGAATTTTTCTATCAATGTTTCTGGGCAGTCTATATCAGATGATAATTTTTTACTGAAATTCACAGATGAAATAGCAAAGCATGATGATATAAAAGATCGCCTTATTTTTGAAATAACAGAAAGCACTCAAATTAAGGACCTAGACAAAGTAGGTGAGGTTGTTGCTAAATTAAGAAAAGATGGTCTAAAAATTGCCCTTGATGATTTTGGTGCAGGATCGGCTTCTTTCCAGTATTTAAGCTCTATGCATGTGGATTTTGTAAAAATTGATGGTAAATATATAAAGAATATTGTTGATGATAAACGCGATATGATTATGGTTAAGAACCTTACGCAAATGTGTAAAGATTTGGATATGAAAGTAGTAGGAGAGTTCGTGGAAAACGAACAAATATCAGATATTTTAAAACAGCTTGGCATTGATTATGGTCAGGGTTATTACTATGGCAAACCAGAGCCAAGTCCTAACTATGTAAAGATTACGTAGTTTCTTAAGAAAATATAAAAATATTGTTTTTACTACTAAATAGCTATAGTTTCGGCGTGGATTTATAAATACTCTTTTATATTAAAGGATAGATATGACAATGCACCCAATAATACTTTCTGGTGGAACAGGTAGCAGACTTTGGCCGTTATCAAGGCCTTTATACCCTAAACAGTTTTTGCGTCTTCATTCGGATAAAACCTTGTTTCAAGAAACGGTACTTCGCCTTGATGAGATGGATTTGTTACCCCCGACAGTTATTTGCAATGAGGAGCATAGATTTATTGTTGCAGAAAATATGCGCACTATAGATCGAGAATATACGGATATTATATTAGAGCCTGTAGGCCGAAATACTGCCCCTGCAATTGCTACTGCGGCTATTATGGCTATTAAGCAAGATGAAAATGCACTGCTGTTGGTTTTATCAGCAGATCATGTGATTGAGGATAATGAAGCTTTTGGAAATGCTGTTAAGCAGGCAGGGACACTTGCAGAGAAGGGCTATTTGGTTACTTTTGGTATTAAGCCATCAGAACCACATACAGGTTATGGCTATATCGAGAAAGGTAAGGCTATTGATGAAGGTTCTTATAATTTAGCTGCTTTTAAAGAAAAGCCTGATTTGCAAACCGCTCAATCATTTGTCGATAGTGGTATGTATCTTTGGAACAGTGGAATGTTCTGCTTTAAGGCCAGATCATATATTGAGGAGCTTGAAAAAATCTCGCCCGATATTATTACTCATGCTAAGGCTGCGATTGAGAAAAGCAAAGATGATCTAGATTTTACACGCCTTGATAAAGATGAATTTGAAAAATGCGAGGATATATCTATCGATTATGCGGTCATGGAAAAAACCGATAAGGGAGCAGTAGTTGCCTTAGATAGCAAATGGAGCGATGTAGGTTCTTGGGACGCGGTTTGGCAGGTATCTGAAAAAGATAAGAATGGCAACGTCTGCATTGGTGATATTATTGCCAAGAGTACAAAAGATTGCCTTATCAGGGCTAATAAGCTTGTCTGCACAATAGGGCTTGAAAACATGATAATCGTAGATACTCAAGATGCTCTGTTGGTTGCAGATAAAAAATATGATCAAGATGTGAAATCTATTGTTGAGGATCTTAAAAAGGCAGATCGTAAAGAGGCTAAACATCACCGCACTGTTTACCGTCCTTGGGGGCATTATGATTCTATCTGCCACGGTGATAGAGATCAGGTTAAGCGTATATCTGTTAAACCAGGTGCAAAGCTGTCCTTGCAAAAGCATTTTCATAGGTCAGAACATTGGGTAGTGGTAAAGGGAACAGCCAAAGTTACTAAAGGCGAGGAAACACTTACTATATCTGAAAATGAATCTGTTTACCTTCCTGTTGGCATTGTTCATGCTCTTGAAAATCCAGGTAAGATTATGCTGGAAATTATAGAGGTGCAAACAGGCAGCTATCTTGGTGAGGACGATATAGTTCGTTTAGAAGATAAATATGGTCGCTCTTAGTGTTTCTCTTATCTAAGTCATTAAAAAAAGCTACCTTAAAATTTCAAGGTAGCTTATTGAATTTTATCTAATCACGAATATATTAGCGACGAATACCAAGAGATTTAATCAATTTTTGGTAACGATCTTCATCTTTGCTTTTAAGGTAATCTAAAAGCTTGCGACGTTTTGCAACCATGGCCAATAAACCGCGGCGGCTATGGAAATCTTTTTTGTGAACCTGCATGTGCTGTGAAAGCTCTTCAATGCGGTTAGTTAGTATAGCAACTTGAACTTCTGGTGAACCAGTATCTTCTTTACCAGTTGCATATTTTTTAATAACTTTTGCTTTTTTTTCTGCTGTAATAGACATTATTTTTTCCTTTTCAATATCTTTTTAGTTTTTGGTCTAATGACCATTGTTTAAATTAAATACACGAACTGGCTTTATTTCGGCTCTTACCTGATCGACTAAAGCTACAGGCTGATCTTGAAGTAAAACCAATGCCACTTGAGCCTCTTTCTTACCTAATCCGATACTCGAAAGACGTTCGAAATCAGGGCGGGAAATAAATCCAAGTGACTGTCCGTTACGAACTTTTGCCGTTTCTTCCTGTGTTAACGTCAATGCCGGGATATCGTCCAGCACGCTTTCCAAAGGTAACAAAGCTTCGCTACGGGCGGAAACGTAGTCCATCTCTTCTAATTTGTCCAGTGAAATCGCATTATCAGCCGTAAAACAGCCAACTTTCTCACGGCGAAGCGCGCTAATATAGCCTTTAGTACAAAGTAACTCGCCCATATCACGGGCTAAAGATCTTACATAAGTTCCTTTTCCGCATAACATTTCAAAGTCTGCTTCATCATTACGCGCTTCTTTTAGCGTTAATGACTCAATATAGACTTTACGCGGTTTAAGCTCTGGAATATCACCATCACGGGCAATATCATAGGCTCGCTCTCCATTGATTTTAATGGCTGAAAAATTAGGAGGTATTTGTTCAATCTCGCCTGTAAATTGCTTTAAGATACTTTCAATATCATTTTTTGTAGGGCGATGAACAGATGTAGCAATTACTTTTCCCTCTGCATCATCAGTATCACGTTGCTGCCCCCATGTTACGGTAAATGAATAAGTCTTAAAATCATCTTGAACGAAAGAAATTGTTTTTGTGGCTTCACCAATAGCAATCGGAAGTACACCAGTAGCTAGAGGGTCTAAAGTTCCTGCATGTCCAATTTTTTGAGCATTAAGAATACGCCTGACTTTGCCAATCGCCTGCGTTGAAGTCATGTCATAAGGTTTATCTAGGTTTACCCAACCTGATATTGGATCACCTTTTTTTCCGCGTCGTCCCATACTTAAGTTTCCTCAGAAGGCTCATCATCAGGTATATGAACGCCTTTTAAAAGGTTTTCAATATGTTGGGCTTCATCAAAAGAAGTATCTGTTACAAACTTAACGCGAGGTGTGAATTTCATGCTTGTGTTACGTGCAATTTCCTTTTGAAAAATCCATGCTTGATCATTGAGGGCCTCAAGTAGAATATCCATGTCTTCGCCGTTAATGGACATAACATAGGCGCGCGCATGTCTTAAATCGGGGGAGGGGCTAACCTCTGATACGATTACGTTATTGGATTTATTTATAAGTAGCTCATTATCAAAATGCCCACGTTGCAGAGTTTCCGACAATATATGTCTTAATTGCTCGGCAACACGTCTTTGGCGCTGTGATGGCTCACTATTTTTATTTTTGTGATGTTTCATTGCTCTTATTACTCAATAACACGGTCTTCTTCGATGATTTCGAAGCATTCAATAACATCGCCTTCTTTAAGGTCATCATAGCTTTCAAATGCCATACCACATTCCTGACCTTCTTTAACTTCTTTAACTTCTTCTTTGAAGCGTTTAAGCGTTTTGAGCATGCCTTCATGAATAACAACATCATCGCGAAGTAAGCGAACTTTAGAGCCACGTTTAACTGCGCCTTCGGAAACTTCACAACCCGCAATCTTACCGACTTTGGTAATGTTGAAGACTTCTTTGATTTTGGCCTGACCGATATATTCCTCACGAATAGTTGGAGCAAGCATACCAGTCAATAGAGCTTTAGCATCGTCTATGACATTATAAATCACGCTGTAATAGCGAATATCAACTTTATCACGCGTTGCCATAGCTCTGGCTTGTGTGTTTGCACGCACATTAAAGCCAATAATCAGAGCGCCCGAAGCATTCGCAAGAATAACGTCAGATTCTGTGATACCGCCAACGCCTGTATGCAAGACATTTATTTCAATACCTTCGTTTTCTTCAACCATTTTATTAAGCGAGCCAACAATAGCCTCAACCGAGCCATGTACATCACCGCGGATAATAACAGGAAGCTTGGTGGCCTCACCATGTTCACGTTGAAGTAATAATTGTTCCATTGTTGTGCGACCGCTAACTGCGCTAGCAGCATTAAGATCTTTATTTTTCTGCGCACGATATTCAGCTATTTCCCGAGCTTGAGATTCATCTTTGGTTACGTTGAATATATCCCCAGCTAATGGCGTGCTATTTGCACCTAAAACTTCTACAGGCTGACCTAAGACAGCTTCTTTAATATGCTGACCTTTATCATCTATCAATGCACGAACTCTACCAAAGGCTGCTCCTGCGACAAATACATGACCAATACGCAGCGTACCTTTTTGTATTAGAACAGTTGCAACACAGCCGCGACCTTTCTCCATTTTAGACTCAACAACAAAACCTTGCGCATCTCTATTTGGATTAGCTTTTAATTCCAGTATTTCAGCTTGCAATAATATAGCTTCTTCAAGTTTATCAAGGTTGGTTTTTTTCTTAGCTGATATTTCAATACATTGAATATCTCCACCCATTTCCTCAATAACCACGTCATATTGCAGCAAATCTTGTTTAACTTTGGCAATATTGGCATCGGGCAGATCAATTTTGTTAATAGCAACTATAATTGGGACTTCTGCGGCCTTCGCGTGGTTAATAGCCTCAATAGTTTGTGGCATAATAGAGTCATTAGCAGCAACAACAATTACTACAGTATCCGTAACATCAGCTCCACGAGCGCGCATTTCTGTAAATGCTGCGTGACCTGGTGTATCAAGGAATGTTATTTTATCACCAGATGAAAGATTAACTTGGTATGCTCCAATATGCTGAGTAATTCCGCCAGCTTCGCCAGCAACTACATCTGTTTCACGTAGGGCATCAAGCAATGATGTTTTACCGTGGTCAACATGCCCCATTATTGTAACTACTGGAGGGCGAGGTACAAGGTCTTCTTCTTTGTCTTCATAATCATCGAGACCTATCTCAACATCAGCGTCAGTAACGCGTTTAACTTTGTGGCCAAATTCTTCTATAACTAATTCTGCTGTATCTACATCAATCAATTCTGTACTAGTCGCCATAACACCCATTTTCATAAGGGTTTTTACAACTTCTTTTCCAGATTCAGCCATTCTATTAGATAGTTCTTGAACAGTTATTGTTTCAGGTAGAATAACTTCGCGAACAGTCTTTTCTGTTGGCTCTTGAAATGGTTGTGCAGCTAAACGAGCTTTTTCCTTTGCGCGCCTTTGAGCAGCAAGACTTGGCCCGCGATCACGATCATAATCTTTATTAAGTGCCTGCGTGATTGTTATACGCCCACCTCTACGATCACCAGCCGTTCGCGCTGGTTTTGGAGCAGCCTTCTTGATTTTATCACGGTAGCTTTCTGTTGGCTGGGCATCAGCATTAGTAAAAGATTTTGTACGTTTTATATCTTCTTTTACTGGTGTTGGTTGGATTATAACAACCTCAGTTACTTCTTCCTGATTTTCTGTTTCAATCTCAGAATCTTTTTTCTTAGCTTCGCCTTTTTCTTTTGCAATACGTAGCTCTTCAACTTTTTTAGCTTCTTCAGCTTTTTTATCCTCCAGCGTCATAACACGGCGCTTAGGTAATTCTTTTTTCTTAGCTTCACCTTCTAGGGCAGCTTTTAGAACGCGAGCTCTTTTATCACGCTCATTAGATGTTAAATGCTCATCTTGGATTGTTTCTTTTGCAGTTACATTAGATCTTTTACGGCGCACCTCAACGGAAACGTTAGGCGAAGATCCTGATCTTGCACCGTGACTAGCCCCAGTTTTAATACCTAAGGTTTTACCAGAAAGAGTAAGCGTTTTTTTGCCTGCGTCTTTTTTGTTATCTTTTGTTTTTTCTTTATTTTCACTCATCAAATTCGCCTGATCATTTTCCACGGTTAGGTATACACTTGCTTACAGGCAAGTGCAAAGTCTTTGTTTGCATATTATATGATATACGCCTTTTATAAGCGCACAAGAAGTCCTTTCCCGTATTATAACGGAAAAGGTAAAAAATATTCGGAATTATTAGTGTTTTGGAATAAACCAAAATATCTCCTTTTATCCGAGGCGTTAAGCATCTTTCGAAGTGCTTTCAGCTTCATCTGTTTTTGTTTCTTCACTTACTTGTGCATCTGATGCAGCTTCCGCTTCCGCAGCGGCTTTTTCAGCGGCAGCATCTTCTTCAGCAAACCAATGCTCACGAGCTTTCATAATAACTTCATTAGCAGCCTTTTCAGTGATCTGGCCTTCACCAAGTAACTCAACTAATTCATCACCAGCAAGATCAGCAAGATCATCAAGGGTTTTTATGCCTTTTTCACCTAGTATTAGAATTTGGTTTGCACGAAGACCCTCTGCTTTCATTAGGTCATCACCAATTTCAAGCTCTTCTTGCTTATCATTAAGCTCATTTTGCTTTTGCGCTAACCAGTTAATGGCACGGTTTTGTAGCTCAGTTGAAATTTCATCTTCAAAGCCTTCAATCTGATTAAGCTCTTCAATCGGAGTTTCAACAATTTCTTCAACATCAATAAAGCCTTCAGCAACGAGAAGGTGAGCCAGAACATCATCTACGTCTAATGCTTCTATGAATAAGGCAGAGCGTGTTTTAAATTCTTCTGCTCTACGCTCTGATTCTTGCTCTTCTGTTATAATATCAATATCCCAGCCAGTAAGCATTGAAGCAAGACGAACATTTTGTCCACGACGACCAATAGCCAGACTTAAATGCTCCTCAGGAACAACAACGTCCATACGGTTTTTCTCTTCATCAAGGACAACTTTGGCAACAGCAGCAGGCTGTAAGGCACTCACCACGAAGCTACCTAAGTCTTCAGTCCAAGGAATAATGTCTATTTTTTCACCACCAAGCTCATTAACAATGGCTTGAACACGGCTTCCGCGCATACCAACACATGCGCCAACAGGGTCAATAGAGCCATCACTAGATTGAACTGCAATTTTTGCACGACTTCCAGGGTCACGAGCAACGGCTTTTATCTCAATAATACCGTCATATATTTCAGGTACTTCTTGAGTAAATAATTTAGACATAAACTCAGGGTGTGAACGTGATAGAAAGATTTGAGGCCCTCTAACTTCATCACGCACCTCGTATATAATTGCGCGAACACGATCATTTACGTTTATAGGCTCGCGAGGGATTGATTCATCACGGCGAAGAAGACCTTCGGCGCGTCCTTGAATATCAATCGTGGCATTACCGTATTCAACACGTTTAACAACGCCATTGATAACTTCACCAACTTTATCTTTAAATTCTTCATATTGGCGCGCACGCTCTGCTTCACGCACTTTTTGCATAATTACTTGCTTTGCAGTTTGCGCAGCAATACGTCCAAAATCCAACGGAGGAAGTTCATCAATCAAAAACTCACCAGTTTCGGCGTCAGGCTTAATACGTTTTGCCTGATCTAACGTCAGTTGAGCAACTTCATTTTCAACTTCATCATCATTGGCAATTACTTCACGATAACGTCTAAGCTCTATTTCACCGCTTTTACGATCAATTTGCGCACGAATATCTTGCTCATAGCCATATTTGGAGCGGCCAGCCTTTTGAATGGCTTCTTCCATTGCTCCTATAACTATTTCACGATCAATATTTTTTTCACGGGCAACAGTATCCGCAACTTGCAACAGTTCCATATTTTATCTCCTAGAATTTGCTGTAGCTTTAATTAATTCATCACTTAAAACGAGTTTTGCCTTGCTTAAAGACGAGTAGGGAATTTCAATATCACCCTGATCAGTTTTAACAAGAACTTTATTATCTTTTATTCCATTTAAAAATCCGCGAAATCGTTTTTGACCATTCTCAGTAGGAATCGCAGTTTCAATTTTTACTTCAAACCCTTTATATTCATCAAAGTCATTTTCATCAAATAATAAACGGTCAATCCCAGGAGAGCTTACCTCTAACCTATATGCACCGTTAATTGGGTCTTCAACGTCCATTACCGCGGATATAGCGCGGCTTATTTTTGCCGCATCATCAACGCCAAGGTTCTTGGTTACTTTATCTTCGGCCATAATTTGCACAAGTGATGCACCGCTATCGCCTGTAATTTTAATATGATGCAAAGAAAAGCCAATATCCTCAATTACGGATCTAACCAGATTTGCAATCTTCTCTTCTAATGGCGTGTAATTCATATCTTCTCTCATTTTGGTAACAAAAAAGGCGGGTCCCTTTATGAGCCCACCGTATCTTATCGACCGGAATTTATGGTTTTATACGCCTGAATAAACGTAAATGCAAGTTTTAATTACTGTTTCGCTCAAAAAATAAATAAGACATTATCTTCGCGCCCTTTGCACCTTTTTTTTCATATTTAGTAGCGATCCAATCTTTCGGAGGAATATGCCAATCCTCAGAGCATTTTGCTTCCCATTCAAAAGCTTCATGATTGTTTGCATGTGTGCACATCCATTGCGCGAGGTCGGGAACATCGCTGGTCATTATTAGCTGCCCTTTAGGCTTTAATATTGTGGCAAAAATATCAAGATTTGTTTTATTTATAATTCTACGCTTATGATGGCGTTTTTTGTGCCAAGGGTCTGGGTTTAAGATAAAAATTTTATCTAAGGAATTCGGCGTTAGGGATTTGGCAATAATTATTCCATCGTCCATAAGTACACGAACATTTTCAGTTGGCTGTTTGGCTGGAATATTTTTTAAAAAATTTGCCATACCATTTATGAACGGCTCTGCGCCGATATAGCCTATATCAGGGTTAGATTGGAATAATTCCAAGAGCCTTTCACCATGCCCAAAACCAATCTCTAATTGATAGTTTTCAAACTTTTTATCAAAGAATTTTGATGGTGAGGTTTTATGATTTTTTTTTAATAATGCCTCGGGGATCTTTATCTTGGGTAAAATATTGTCCAAGGCTTCGGCGCGCTCACCCCTTAATGCGCGGCCTTGCTGACGACCAAAAAGACTCCGCTGTTCATAAGCGGAGCCATTATTATTTTTAATATCTTTATTAGTCATTAACCAACAATGCGTTGCAATTCGTCAACTAGATCAGTTCTTTCCCATGAAAAGCCACCATCATCTGTTGGTGTGCGTCCAAAGTGACCATAAGCCGCTGTGCGCTCATAAATGGGCTTATTCATTTTTAAATGCTCACGAATACCGCGAGGGCGTAAATCTACTAGCTGTTGAAGGGCATCAACAATCACGGTTTCAGGAGCTGTACCAGTTCCATGAGTGTTTAGATATACAGAAATTGGTTTCGAAACACCAATCGCATAAGAAAGCTGAATCGTGCAACCTTCCGCATAACCAGCAGCAACCACGTTCTTAGCAAGATAGCGAGCTATATATGCCGCCGAGCGGTCAACTTTTGTTGGATCTTTACCAGAGAATGCACCACCACCGTGGGGGGCTGCTCCGCCATAAGTATCAACAATTATTTTACGTCCTGTCAGGCCAGCATCACCAACAGGTCCGCCAATAACAAAACGACCAGTTGGGTTAACATATAGCTCTTCCTCGGCAGGCATCCAACCTTCGGGAAGAACTTCTGCAATATAAGGTCGTACTAAATCTTTAACATCATCTTGACTAAGGCCATCAGCATGCTGCGTAGATACAACAACCGACTTAACCCCAACTGGACGGTCATTCTTATATTCCATTGTCACTTGAGATTTAGAATCTGGCTCTATTCCAATTAATTTGCCTGATTGACGGTCTTCGGCCATACGGCGTAAAATTTGATGAGAATAGTGTAGGGGAGCAGGCATTAGAGCATCTGTTTCCTTACAGGCATATCCAAACATAATTCCCTGATCACCAGCGCCTTCGTCTTTATCAACGCCCGTACCTTCGTCAACGCCTTGTGCAATGTCAACTGATTGTGCATGTAGCTTTATTTTTACATTAGCAGTTTTATAGCTAAAGCCTTCTTGGTCATAACCTATTTTCTTAATTGCATCTCTTGCGGCTTGTTCAATATCATCTTTTGTAACGCTCTCTGGACCACGGGTTTCACCAGCAATTACCACGGTATCAGTAGTAACAAGTGTTTCACAGGCGACGCGTGAATATGGGTCTGCCTTTAAATACAGATCCAGAACTGCATCGGAAATTCTGTCACAAATTTTATCAGGGTGTCCCTCTGATACAGATTCACTTGTAAAAATATAATCGGTTAGTGCTTTTTGTTGCATAGCTTGTCCTGAATATGGCATTTATTGCTCACTCTTTAGTTTCGTTTCTCAGTTTAGCACCCTAAAACAAAAAAAAGGCTTATTACAAGCCTTTTTAGAAAAATTATCTATATTCTATATATTTATGCCATAGACTTTATAAAACGTATTATTTCTTTGCGTTTTTTGGTGTCAGTTATGGAGTAGTAAGCTCTGATAAGCTCAACAGTTTCTTTATTCTTTAGAAAGTCTTCAGGAATAGATCTGGTATTATCTGAGATTCCTTCAAAACCATCTTGATCATTATCAGCCATTCCATAGACTGGTTTTTGCTCATTATTATCTATACCCTCATAGAAATAGTTTATTGATACATCTAATATTTTACTGAATTTAAATAGACGGCTTGCGCTTACTCTATTTGTCCCGCGTTCATATTTTTGAACTTGCTGAAACGTTACACCTACAGAATTGGCAAGACTTTCCTGACTAAGACCCATTAAGGATCTTCGATTACGTATTTGCAGGCCAACATGCTTATCAATTATATCAGCACTTCCTTTTGTTTTTGTTTTTGTTTTTCTATTTGCTTCTGACATAAACTTTCCTCAATTAACACGCAATATTCTATACTAAAACTTTTATTTCTTAATGTTTACAATAGAGTGCTATGGTATGCAATAGCACCTAAAGTATATGGTGCATATATATAAATCTCAACCGTAAATTTTAATGTAATATTCATAGTAAACTATATGTATATATAAAGTTTTTGTAATATTTAGAAATATATACTTAATACTACCATACTAATTACTTTGGTTGCTTATATCAATAGGTGATTTTGATTTTATAATTATTGCTCCGCTTTTTTCCAGAGATAGGAAATCACTAATTTCTCCTGTAGGTGCAATTAAAGCACTAACTCCTGTATTAGCACTTCGAACGACTGAAACCCCTGATTCTATAGCTCTAAATTGCGTTTGTACTAGATGCTGATAAGGGCCGGAGCTTATTCCGTACCACGCATCATTAGTAGCATTAATGATTATTTGTGGACGATTGATGTCTTTAAATTTTGCATATTTAGGGAATATTATTTCATAGCAAATCATCGCGCCTATATTTATACCATTAGGAAGCCTCAGTAAGTTTGGTTTTGTTCCGGCCTCAAAACCAGTAAAACCCACTATTGGAGCAATATCAATAATATTTGATAAAGGCATATATTCGCCGAAAGGGACAAGGTGTGATTTGTTATATGTTTGTATAATCTGCGAATCACTATCAAAAACAATAATGCTGTTATGATATGTTTCCGAGTCTTTTTCATAGCGTAATGCCCCTGTAACTAGATATGCAGTATTGGGGTATGAATTAAGTAATTTTTGTATCTGACCTCTAGCCCATTGAGCATTTATTATCCCCTGAGGAATTGCCGTTTCAGGCCATATAATCAGATATGTTTGACCATTATCTCTCTTGTTTTCATCACCTTTATATTTTGATAGCTCAATAAGTTTCATAAAGTTTTTAGAGATATTTTCAGTTTTCCATTTTTCACTTTGTTTTATGTTTGGCTGAACCACAACTAAATATATATTGCTTGTATTTTGTGCTTTATTGTAATTACTGATACGGTTTTGACCATATAAATAAGATGATAAGACACTGAATATAGTTAAAATATTTAGTAAAACCTTAAGTTTTTTATCTCCGTTGAAAGTAATTGTAAAGGCTGGGAAAACAGCCCATAAAATTGTTACAAAGCTCAGAATATAAATATTCCAAAGTGAGGCTAGTTGAGCGATTGGAAGTATATCAACCCAACTATAGCCGTATAAATTCCAAGGAAATCCTGTAAATAAATGACCTCTGGCATATTCTGATAGCATAAGGAAAAAACAAAAAGATAAGTATGTCCCAATATTATTATGTGATTTGCAAATATACTTATGAACAGCGCATGAAAATACAGTAAATAGCGACAATATTATTGGAAGGCCACTAACTGCGATTGGCCAAGCCCACCAATAAGGGTTATCCTCAACAAGTAGGGCATTACCCACCCATGAAAGACCAAAACCAAAATACCCTAAGGAGAATATAAAGCCTACTAGAGCAGTTTTAGCCGTAGATTTACTATTAGTCACATAAAGATATAGGCTACTTAAACCCACAAAAATCGCTGGCCAAAAATTGACAGGAGCCATAGATAAAGATGAGAATGCCCCAATCAGGAAAATTATTAAATATTTTTTCATGAAAATGTTTTAGCTGCGTAAGAAGGTTAATGCAATCTTGGTAGTTTCTAGTATCAAGCGCAACACCCATTTCTGTTGTCTCCTGTCTAATTCAATTTTGGTGCTGTTGCATACTCAATTTCAGTATATCTTAAAAAGCAAATAGTCTCTACCTCGCATAAAATGGTGTCTCTATCGTTATTTTTCGCGCTATTTTCTTGATTTTAGGCACAATTATAGTGTCCTT
>Ga0316209_1000705_pt1 | contig 49138 bp, 7 predicted proteins | sample 6monopyrite_MG_FD_204945 | JGI IMG/M metagenome (GOLD analysis project Ga0316209, IMG submission 204945) | Microbial mat bacterial communities from mineral coupon in-situ incubated in ocean water Damariscotta River, Maine, United States -... | ecosystem: Environmental > Aquatic > Marine > Coastal...
AGGTAACGTGCGTGGGCATCTTCAAAAATGATGATTTCTACATCGTATTCTTTAAGCTCAGAAATTGGATTGATTTCTTCAGCTATTGTGGTACTAGCTGTAAGTGTTAGTAAAAGTAGTGTGATTAATATTTTCATAATTCGTTTAAATTTAAACTAAAAAGATTTTAGGCTGCTTCTCGAATAGATAGAGTGTTAATTACATCATATATCTGATTTGCGCGCTCAGTGATATTTTCTTTTGTTTCTAATATTCGAAATGTCTGTTTGCCGTCAAAGTGGTACAGCTTGGATTGTGTTTGTATCATTTGTATCAGTTTCATCGGATCTATATTGGGTTTTTCATCGAATAAAAATTTAATCCCGCTATCGACGGCTTCTATTTTTTTGATGCCTATATTTTGTGCGACCAATTTAATTTCTGTTACGGTAAATAGATTTTTAAGGTAATCGGGTAACAAGCCAAAACGATCAATAAGCTCTACTCGTATATCATCCAGTTCATCCTGATTTGCTGCGTTTGAGATGCGTTTGTATAGCATCAGGCGTTGGTGGATATCATATACGTAATCATCGGGTATAAGAGCCGGTATTCCTAGATCGATTTCTATACCTGAATGTAGTGGTGCATCCGGGTCAGGAACCTTGCCTTGTTTTAGTGCTGTAACAGCTTTTTCTAATAATTCGCTATATAAGGTGAAACCTACCTCGGATATCTGACCACTCTGGTTTTCTCCTAGAAGTTCGCCAGCACCGCGTATTTCCAGATCATGTGTTGCCAGTGTAAAGCCTACGCCTAAATCTTCAAGTGATTCTATGGCTGCCAGCCGTTTTTTTGCATCGTCTGTCATCAAAGATTCGGGTGGTGTTAACAGGTAGGCGTATGCTCTGTGGTGTGAGCGTCCGACACGACCACGAATCTGATGCAGTTGAGCCAGGCCTAAACGGTCGGCTTTGTTTATGATAATGGTATTAGCTGTGGGAACGTCAATACCACTTTCGATGATTGTGGTTGCTACCAGTATATTAAATCGCTGGTGGTAAAAATCCAGCATGACCTGTTCTAATTGTTTTTCTGGCATTTGCCCGTGAGCAAATTCAATACGAGCATCGGGTACTAATTCGCGTAAGTCATGTGTAATCTTTTCGATGGTTTTTACTTCGTTGTGTAAAAAGTAAATTTGTCCACCCCGTTTCAATTCACGTTGACAGGCTTCCTGGATTAATGTGTCGCTCCATTGTGAAACAAATGTGTTGATGGAATGTCTCTGCAGTGGCGGTGTCGATATAATTGATAAGTCACGAATACCCGCCAGTGACATATTTAATGTGCGTGGAATCGGGGTGGCGGTTAGCGTCAATATATCAATTTCAGCTCGAAGTGATTTGACATGCTCTTTATGGCGGACACCAAAACGGTGTTCTTCGTCGACAATGATTAATCCCAGATCGTGATATTTAACTGTTTTTTGCAAGAGTTTATGTGTACCAACGACGATGTCGACTTTGCCGTTTGCCAGATCATCCAGAATTACTTTTTGTTTTTTTGGTGTGTTAAATCGTGATAAGCAGGCGACTCTTATTGGCCAGTCTGCAAAGCGATCGGTAAAATTTTGAAAATGTTGCTGTGCTAACAATGTTGTGGGCACGAGAATGGCAACCTGTTTACCGGTGTTCGCAACTGCAAACGCTGCACGCATTGCAACTTCGGTTTTTCCAAAACCGACATCGCCACATACGACGCGATCCATCGGTTGTGGACTACGTAAATCGTCTAGTACAGCATTGATTGTCGTTTCCTGATCAGGTGTTTCTTCAAAAGGAAAACTGTTACAGAAGCTGGCGTATTCGTTTTCATCAATGGGGTATGAGCGACCTTGTACAGCTGCACGACGTGCATGAATATCAAGTAATTCAGCGGCGACATCACGTGCCTGCTTAGCTGCTTTTTTACGGGCCTTAGACCATTGATCAGAACCCAGGCGATGAACCGGCGCATTCTCAGCCGATGCGCCCGTATAGCGACTGATAAGATGTAGCGAAGCGACAGGAACATAAAGTTTGTCTTTGCCGGCATACTCTAATAAAAGAAATTCTGCGTCATAACCATCGCCTTTTAGTTTTTCAAGGCCAAGGTACCGTCCCACGCCATGAGCGATATGCACAACCGGTGCGCCCAGGGTCAAATCCGTTAAATTTTGTACAATAGCGTCACTGTCTGCGCCGCGTTTTTTTCTACGCCGTTTCTGAATCGCGCGTTGGCCGTATATTTGCGATTCGGTAATAACGGCAATGTCGTTGTCCTGCAGTACCAGACCTTGCGTAATTTCAGATACAGTGATACAAATTTTATCTTCGCAAGCGATAAACGCATGCCATGTCTCACAAACTTTTGGCTGAATTTGATGGCTGCGTAATAATTCGATTAAGACTTCTCTACGCCCGCTGGTTTCAGCAACAAATAAAAGCCGTCCTTTATGCGTGTTAATAAAAGTTTGTAATGCCTGTGACGGTTCTTCTAATTTGGTCTGTAATATAAGGTCGGGTGGCGACTTTACTTTTGCATTGAACTGCTCATCGATATTCTTATTTTTCGATGTGTAGATAATATGATTCTGATCTAACGCATTGGTAATCTCACTCGTTGTTTGATAGAGATATTCAGGTGACAGAATAGGGCGCTCAATATCGTGTCTTCGTTGTTCGTAACGTTCGTTAACTTCTGCTTCAAAGACGTCTAGCTGTTGTTTAAGTTCGTTCGGAGCAATATATAAAGAAGAACGGGGCAGGTAATCAAATAATGTATTTAATTCATCATCGTTATAGAACACAGGTAAATAATATTCTATACCTGCGGGCATAATGCCATCACTGACACTTTTGTAGATGATGCTATTTAATGGGTCACCCGATAGCATTTCACGATAACGTTCACGAAATTTTGTAATGCCGGTTTCGTCAGTTGGAAATTCACGTGCAGGTAATAATTCTACACTTTCTACTTTGTTATCTGAGCGCTGGCTTTGAGGATCAAAACAACGAATGGTTTCGATTTCATCATCAAATAAATCAATACGATAAGGTACGGTTGAGCTCGCAGGAAACAGATCGATAATCGAGCCTCTAATGGCAAACTCGCCATGTTCCATTACTTCAGACACATTAGTGTAACCACTGGATTCCAGATTGCGACGAAAGGTTTCGATATCTAATTGCTGATTAATCTTTAATCGTAAAACATTGCCCTGTATATAACTTTTAGGTGCGAGTCTTTGTGCCAGCGTATTAAGTGGAATGATTAAAATATCACCATTATGAATATGTTGTAATGCGTGTAAGGTGGTTAATCTTTCAGCGATGATATCCTGATGCGGTGAAAAAATATCGTAGGGTAGTGTTTCCCAATCAGGTAGATGAAAAATGGTTTGTTTTTCGTCTTTGTAAAACTCAATTTCCTTAGTTAATACGTCTGCATGAATGACGTCTTCCACAATAATAACAATGGGGCCATTATCATGTTTACGAGCAGCTTCGACGACAGATAAAGCGAGTGAGCTGCCATATAGCTTATTCCAGTATGTCGGTGTCTGGTTTTTGGGGAGTTTTAGGTGTAACAAGGGATATCGTTTATTGTGGTTTTGCAGATATAGTAAGAGGTGAATTATCCTGTTCCAGGTGGACCAATACAAGGTGTTTTTTACATTGAGTGAGTATTTTTTATCTGGCAATCGCGGAACAAGATTCCGCTCCTACAAAATCGCACCCTGTAGGAGCGGAATCTTGTTCCGCGATACGATTTCATATTAACGGAAAAGTTATGATGAATCGCTATTATTTAGACACATGCCAATCTCGAAACTGATCGATAACCTGGCGTAAATCTGGATCTGGCAGGCAATAGAAAACAAACGATCCATTTTTTTCGGGTTTGACCAGGCCAGCTTCACGTAAAATTCTTAGATGAAAAGATACATTCGTCTGCGTTAGACCGGTTGATGCGACTATGGCTGACACGGGGCGACATTCCAGGCCTAAACTGGTCAATATCTTTAACCGATTTGGCTCACCTAAAATTTTGAAGATATGACTAAGTGACTTGATTTCGGAACTTTTATATGCGTTAATACTCATATGCGTATATACTTATATGTGTTATTGCTCATGTGTGTAATATAGCGGGTTAATCACATATTATAAATACGGTAATAATATGAATTCGACTAGATTCGGAGAGAGCCAGTTTAATGACAGAGATAAATACATTTTTAATTGAACATGAAATCCTGATTCGTCTGAGTTTCTTTTTTGGCGTTTTTGTAATAATGGCATTTTGGGAAATACTTGCTCCCAGACGAAAACTGATTGTTTCAAAGATAATGCGTTGGTCAAACAACCTCGCGCTGGTATTTTTAAATAGTTTTATACTACGTGTTTTGTTCCCGACAGCGGCAGTTGGTATGGCTGTTTTTGCAAAAGAAGAGGGTTGGGGTATCTATCATTATTATGATATTTCATTTGTCATAATGGTGATAACTTCGGTAGTTATATTAGACGCTATAATTTATTTGCAGCATGTTATGGTGCATGCTGTTCCCTTATTATGGCGACTTCATCGTGTGCATCATGCTGATCCGGATTTTGATGTGACGACGGGTTCGCGTTTCCATCCACTGGAAATTATTCTTTCTATGTTGATTAAATTTGCAGTGATAGCCGTGCTTGGACCGCCAGTGATCGCAGTCATTATTTTTGAAATTTTACTTAATGCAACGGCAATGTTTAATCACAGTAATGTACGATTAAATAAGACAGTCGATAAATTATTACGCTTATTTATTGTCACACCCGATATGCATCGCGTACATCACTCTGTTGAGGTAGATGAAACCAATAGTAATTTCGGTTTTAATCTTCCATGGTGGGACTGGTTATTTGGAACATATAAAGCACAGCCGAGAGCAGGCCATGAAAATATGCTTATCGGTATAAAAGATTATAACCAGGTAAAACAGGTTACATGGTTATCAGGGATTTTGACTTTACCATTTGCTGGCAAATCGGGTCATTATGCGATTAATGTGCGTAATAATCGTGATACTAATACAAAGACTAAACAATGAATAAGCAACTTTTTCAATTTACTATCGCAATAGTTATGTTGGTAGCCATTTCACTGGCCGTTTATTTTCGAGACGCTATCAATGTAGATTTACTGGCGCAATGGCTGGATCAGGCGGGCTGGTGGGCACCCGTATTTTTTATACTTCTTTATATAAGTGCCACCGTTTTATTTTTACCCGGATCAGTGTTTACACTGGCGGGTGGTATTATATTCGGTCCATTTTTCGGGTTACTTTATAATCTGGTAGGTGCAACAATCGGTGCGTCTATATCATTTCTAATAGCAAGATATCTGGCATCTGATTTTGTGTTACAACGTTCTGGTGGCCGTTTAAAACAACTTATTAATGGTGTCGAAGCGGAAGGCTGGCGTTTTGTCGCATTCGTACGTCTGGTGCCATTGTTTCCTTTTAACTTACTTAATTATGCTCTGGGGTTAACAAAAATACGTTTTAGTGAATATGTGCTGGCATCGTTTATCTTTATGCTGCCTGGAGCCGCAGCTTATACATATATAGGCTATGCCGGTCGTGATGCGCTATCAGGTGGTGATGGGTTTATTAAAAATATATTAATTGCACTGGCGCTATTGGCTGTCGCAATATTTCTACCAAGATTTATCGCAACAGTACGTCGCGGGCCAAGTATTGATATTAACGAATTGAAACAGCGTCTGGAAAATAAGACGACATTGGTGCTTGATGTACGTTCTGAAAAAGAATTTCATGCGGATGGGAAAATTGATAACGCGCTTAATATTCCTGTAGAAGCACTTGAGCAACAAATTTCGAATTTAGATGCATATAAATCACAATCGATTTCTATCGTATGTAGAACCGATAAACGATCGGCTGTTGCAGCTAATGTTTTATTGAAACATGGATTCGAAGATGTTCGCGTTGTTCGTGGTGGTATGACGAAATGGAATAAAGTGTATGGTTTGTCTTAGATTGGTTTTTAGATTGATTCGACCTTGTAGTATTCGGGAAAATTATGCCACGTTAGGTATGAGCGCATAAGTTATCTAACAATACTAATCAGTAATGTAAAAAATAGTGACGATTTTGTAAAAATTTTACACTATTGAAATACGCGTTTATGATAAGTTGTTGTTATTATTGATTAGAAGAAGTGGCATATTTATTGCTTTAGAACATGTTATGGAGTTACTGAAAACATACGGAGATGAACTTGACTGACGTCCTTACTAAAAGAGACGCGCATTACTCTGCTTTAAAATCTATCTTAAATTCATTCTCATCAATGATAGCTTTATCACTGATGAGTTTCACTGTGTCTGCTACAGACCTGGATTTTAGAGTTGTATCTGAAATTGATACAGAGCAACAAATTGCCGATTACCAATTGTCACTTTCTGACTGTCATCTAATCGAAAAATTTACAGTAACGGGGGGTACGTTTAGTGAAACTAAAGTGGCGACGTTTGACGACCGTAACCGATGTGATTTTCAGTTTACCGCTTCAGGTATTGGTTATTTAAATCCAAGTGTAGATGTAACACTTAAAGTGGGTTCTGTTGAATCCTATACAGAAGAATTTTTTGCTGAAGTACAGTCCCCAGATATTAGTTTTGGTAGTGTAAATATTTCTTCAATAGGTGGTCAGCAATATTTATCTGTTACTGCTATGGCTACAGATAATGTTGATGTATCTTATTTGGGTTTTTCGATAACAGGATTTCGTGCGTCTGATCTGCGAAATGCTAACGGCGTTATTGATATCGCGAAAGAGTTTGCTTTCACAGATAGCAATGGAGCCGTTAAGGTTATTCCAGAACGAAATAATCAGAATGAATATACTTATTTATTACCTATAAATAATGAATTAAGCGCTGCGGAAATTGCGAATAATGGATTAATTTTATACGACATTACTGCGGTTGATTCATCGGGTAACTCTAACTCTATATCAGGTATCTCATTTACAGGTGAAGATGTTAATGAAGAAATATTGGGTATATCTCTACAGCCAAATTCAGTAGTAATCAGCAATGAACTTGAAATTGTTGCTTTAATCGCTACCATCAATTACCAGTTTCGAGGTTTAACGCCACGTCCAGGTGCTGGCCAGGGATTCACCTATACCTCAACTGATCCATCGTTTGTTCAGGTGACGGATGAAGGCCTGGTGACACCACTACAGGAAACGAATGGTGCTGATGTATCAATCATTGTTTCTTTTGCCGGGCAGAGTAATATTGTCGTGCCCGTTGAAATTGATTACAGCAAAGTGCTTGACCGTCTTGAATTTGAAAATGTCGCCACAGTTAATTTACCATCGTTGAACCGTTATCATAAATTACCAGTCGTTAACGGTGTGTTTACTGATGACTCTAAATTGGAGCTTAATCAGGCTATAGCTATCAATTATTCAGTTAGTCCATCATTAGCTAGTGTGGTACAGGTTAACTCGACAGGTGAAGCATTAGCGAAAGCGGTCATCAATGAAACAACACCCGCTATTTTAACGGCATCTCTTGTAACCAATCCTGCCATTTCGGGAACATTGCAATTAACGTCAATCGATGCGATTCCTGAAGTTGAATTGATTGTGCCTACGAGTGTTGCACTGGAAACCAATCTAAATATTGCAGTAAACGCGCAAGATGATGTAGCTATTCGCGATGTACGTTACTACCTTGATAACGCTTTGCTAGCAATTAAATCGAATCCTCCATACGACATCGCTCTACCTATTGGGTTTGAGTTTGAAGGTGCAGTGCTAAATATAAGGGCCGAAGTCTTTGATACTGCCGGACAAGTTAATACCACGGCGGTGAGTCAAGTGACAGTTAACGCGCCGACTGTGGTGGAAATGCCCGATTTAATGCTAGTAGAGCCCACTGATTTACAACAAGTCATTGAGGGTACAGAAGTACGGTTTGTTCTTGAACGTCAAATTGAAATAAACACCTACAAACGTGTTATTCAATTTATGAGTTTTGCATTTGATGGCCAGGAAGTCGGTGTGAATTATGGACCAAGCATTGTAAGTAGAGATGTGCCGGGTGAAGCTAAGCCTGTTTTCTTTGAACAGTGGCGTTTTACGACCATTGCACCGGAAATATCTGTTCGTGAGTCTTCAGTGGTTGCGACATACACCGCAAATGGCTCAGCGGGTACTAGCAGAGAGTATGATGCGATTGTTCTTAAGGTACTTGAAAATCGCAAACCACAAGTTAATTTTGTAGAACCGATTATTGGGCAGTCAGCTAGCGTAGGAGAAAATTTGACTGTTAAGTTACTGGTTGCTGACGATACTCTTGCAAAAGGTACCCTTATTCGGCTGTTTGCAAACAATACAACTATAGATAATTTTAACTATGTTAATGTCGATGAAGAGTTTCTCGATGCTTTTTCGTTTCAATCGACAACGCGTACAATAACGGTTCCCATTGTCGAGGAAATGTTAGCGAAACAACTTGAATTACTTGCAATCGTAACCGATTTACACGGCCAGGAAACAAGAACACAAACATTAAAAATTGATGTTGTTCCGGATCAAGCGCCTCAAATAGCGCTAACAAGTCCGCAAGAAGGTCAACAATTTATTTTTGGCCTTCCGTTTGAAATGCGAACGGATGTACTTGATGATGTTGGAATAGAAAAAGTCGAATTTTATGTAAATGATCGCTTTGTTGGCGCCGATACCACCTCTTTATATAGTCATGTACATGAAACTGAAAAAGGTGTCACACTCCAGCAAAATTACACTGCATATGCAGTTGCAATGGACACGGCTGGGAACACAACAAAAAGCCAGGTTGTTAACTTTACATTGGGACAGGATGAAGATGCCCCCGTTGTTAATATTGTATCCCCCGTTATTACCGGTACCGAAGGGGAAGAAGAAATTGCCCGCGTTATTGAAAACAGTACGGTCGCACTAAAAATTGCGGGTTACGATAATGTTGCTGTAGAGCGCCTTGAGCTACGAGGCGTCACATTAACGGGTTCTAGTTACATTCTTACAGGCAGCCTGGATGATTTACTCACAGGTGCGGATTTTTCACCTCAATCTATCCCCGGTGGCCTCAACGCATTTTCAGCGTTGAAACTTATGACTGTCCCGGCTTATTCAAATACACCAAACAGCGATTTTGATGCTTATCCAGTACAGATAACAGCCATCGATGGAACCGGAAATCAATCTACGTCTGATATCACCATTGCTGTCGTTGATGATCAGGCGCCTGTTGTTGTCGAGGCACGACTTGCAAAAAATCAATATTTACCACGCGATATTATCGAGCTTGATGTGCAAGCACGTGACGATTTGGGCGTGACGGAAATACAGATTGCTTACCATCTAGACGGAAACGCAACGCCTTTCGCAACTCAGGTGATGAATACTTCTACAGGTTTAATACCTGCAGAAAATGTACAGGCAAAATTCATATTAAATCTGGCTGACTACACTATTAGTAATACGCAGCAGCTTATCACTTTACAAATCACAGCAACTGACACCAAGGGACAGAGCTCGTTAACCGATGGCGGACAGAACCTGCAAATAGATGTCGAAGTTTTGGCTGATAATACCCCGCCCATTGCGGCCATCCTTTCACCTGTTTTAAATACACGTTTATATCATGAAGATGTTGTAACCTTTGAATGGCGCTCGATTGATGATTCTGTTCAAAACAGTATTCAATTTACAGTGGCTGGTGTGGAGATATACTCTCAATCACTGGGTTCCCAAAATGAAGAAGGCCAGTTCAATTACACCATACCAGCAAGTGGTGATGCCCTGATTGTAAGTATTGAAACAACAGATGAATTTTCCAACAGTACAATATCAGACTGGAATTTTGTTCTAAGTGAAGATGCCCCGCCATCCATCAGTATTCGACTCCCTGCCGCAGGAACGCGTTTTGTAGAAGGAGAAGCTTTCACCATGTCCGCCTTAGTAACGGATAATCGACGTGTCGAGTCGGTTGAATTTTTCGTTGAGGAAGAGGGCGTACAAACGTTTAGTAAAGTATTCACCGCAGGTGAAATACAAAATGCAACGACGAATGCACAATTTTTAACATCAGCCATGAGAGCGCCAAATCGTAAAACTGATGCAAATGATGTCCGTATCGGTGTTCGTGCAATAGATAATAATGCGCTTGAGACCATCGAGTATCTCGATATTATTATCAGCGATGATATTGGGCCACCCACACTGTCAATGTTGTCGCCTACTGCTTCTTTCGAAGCGGTCCCAGGCACAGGTATTGAAATAACAGGCACCGGTAGTGATAACTATTTTGTAACAAATATTGTCCCTGTATTGATTGATTCAAATGGTGTTGAAACTATTTTAGATTGGGAAATATTCAGTAAAACGGATCGAGTCGAAGTCAGTACGGCGCCTAACCCACAAAGTTTTGGTGAACTGGTTGTCGGTGAAAAATTCTTTACTGATTTTGAAGGGCGATTTGTACTGCCAACATCGTACTTTAATAACATCGGTGAAACGTTTGACCTGATACTGCAAGGTTCAGATTTTGGTGTTAACTCGGTAAATACTGCGGCTGTTAAGTTAACAATTCAAGGCGACGAGGAGTCCCCTAAAGTCGTTATTAATAAACTTGATGACACTGTAGTCGATAGACAAATTGTTACACCTGAGATTAACATTACCGATAATATTCAACTACAGGATTACAGTATCTATCTGGTTGATGGGACGACCACGTTAATTGAAGAGAAACTTAACCTGACAACCGACTCGGAAACCGCCACTTTTACTCTTGATCTATCTTCCTATGTGCCAATTGCGGCTGAAGGAAAATCGATTACAATTAACGTAGTCGTGCATGATAGCGCTGGAAATGAAACGAACATTAACCAGCAGGTAATTATTAATCCAGACCAACCACCGAAAATATCTGTTATTGATATCGAACGAGACCTGGGGCCGATTTCTGGCGGTTTGGCAACATTCTCACTAGAAGTGCAAGATGATTACGTGGAAAACCCGTATGCCGTTAACTTTTTTCCTGTATACACATCCTTACGTGGAATGACAGCAATCGGTGGCCGAGATCCCACTGGTTTCGTTACAACAACTGATGCAGTACAGGGTGAGCGTTTACAACAAAGTAATTACAAACCTTCTATTCGTTTTGATTACACCGAAGCAAATTCTCTCGATGCATCACTTTTAATTGCCGACTCAACGGGTGAGGGTGAAAAGTTATTTGAGACGTCTAATAATCAGTTCACGGTCTATTCAAATAATACATTTACAAATACACTTAATTTTGTTGCTGAAAAATATTTACGGTTTAATCCCGGCGCAGATAAGAGCATCCGTTACTCCTTAAAACATTATTCAAATACAGCATGTACTGCTCTGGTCACTGAAACACAAGTGACCGACCCGCTTGGCATTCCACTTGAAAATTTAGTTATACCTGGAACCGTAGCCGTAATCATTACTCCAGAGGTAACGGAAACGACTACAGGTAATGTGGTCGACACATATCTCAAAGCAATACGTGTTGATGTCAGCCGTCTTCAAGATGTAACGAAGTACACGATTGCTGACGTTGAAACACGGAATATAGAGAGTGAGATACAACTTAGTTACTTGATTTCTGAGGCGCTACCTGATGGTAGTTCTATCCGTGCTTTTGTTTCCGCCAGGGAGTATGACGCTTACTCGAGTTCTGCGACAAGAATATCAGCACACACATTTCCAACGCCCGTCAATAGTGATTTTGAACGCGTCAATGTTTTAGCTTTTGCTGTAGATAGCTTATCGCATGAACGTAGTGCAATAGTTCTAGACGCCTTGTTAGTGAAAAATTTACAGGATGATCAAGTTCAACCACTATTTAGCGTTGTAGAGCCCGCTGTAGGTATAACTCTTAGACCTCAATCACGGGTTACATTAAAGCTTGATGTGAAAGATGATACCGAGCTGGCACGCACCATTCAGCTTTTTGAAAATGGCACACTCATCCAGGAAATTGCGGGTCGCTATCAGCAACAATCAGTTGAGGTACCTCAAGATGTGTTTGCAAATTATGAAATCACCTATGAAATACCTGCTAATTATGCGGCTAATGAGCTTGATCTTCAATTAGTCGCTCTCGACCCTAATGGTAACTCGTACACCGAAACGCTTACATTCCCCGTTGTTCAAAATGAAGTTCCGCAGTTAACTCTGGATAAATTTTCAAGTTACAAAATCAATGGCAATTATAGCAAAATTATCGATGATGCTGAGCGCCTAAACTATGCCGAGTTCTTTGTGCGTGTGGGTGAAGACTTTAAGTTGGACGCCATTCTTAATGATGATGTTGCACTGGCAAACTACCGTATATATCGACTCAATAACGGCGAACGTTTAGCTCCTCCGGAATTTGAACGTAATTACACGAATAGCTGCCCTGTTGAGCAAGTGACCAACAAACAGGTTAGTGCCGAAATTAATTTTAGTCAGATTGTCTCAACACAGTACGATATTGTTTTAACGGATACATTGGGCAATGAAGTTAGCCGAACGATACTGGTTCATCCGTTAGCGAATATGGTTCCTGGTATTCGTATTACATCACCAACTGACCAACAATTAATTGCTGCAGGCACGTTTAGAGTTAAAGTCGGTGTCGTTGCAACAGATGACCGAGCGCTCAGTTTAAATACGATTGAAGTTTTTGCTAATGGTAAAAAACTATCGCCTTTGGATAATACAGTAATTGGTTCTGTAGCAGAAATTGGTGGTGCCGGTATTATTTCACAAGCTTTCGATTCAATGTTTGATGATATAGAGCAAAACTATTCAGTCGATCTTGCTAATGATTTCGGACGAGTGGATTCACCCTATGCACTCAAAACCGGGTTTTATATGGAAGTGCCAGCAGGATTAATAAAACAGGGTGAGCCTGTCATTATCAGTGTGATAATTCGAGATTCTGACAATGCCGTTGCACGACACGAAATAGAGATTCTGGCCGTGCCTGATGACATTAATCCAGAAGTCATAATCTCGAATCCAGAAGCAGGATTTGGTCCACAGGAATTCAGCGACTTTACTGTTAACTATTCAGCCTTTGATAACGTCAAGGTTTCCCAGGTTGAGGTTTATAAAGCCTATGGTGTGCGCACTGCTGACAATGAATACTTACGCGAAGATTTTACAACGCCATTACGCGTCGACGATGCGATAGCAGCACGTGATTTTGAACCCGTCACAACTGTTAACATTGATACACCTGAATTTGCGCAACTAATCAATGTTGAACGCCTGCTGGATTTATATTCACGATTCCCAGCCATTATTGCACCAACAGGTGATGAGTTATTTGATGTCTGGATAAAAGTCGTTGCGATTGATGCTAGTGGTAATCGACGCGAACGTGAAGTGAGTTTCCCTATTCGTGTTGATGAACGCCCAACACTGGACATTATATCGCCTGAAAACGGACAAAGAGTTGTTGAGAGCGCACCGTTAACTGTTAATGTTAATGCCTTTGATGATGTAGGAATTGCATCTCTGCGGTTAATAGCAACGAATAATGGAACGGAGATATTTAATGTGCGCTTGCAGCAGCCACCTTATTCATTCCAGATAGCGATGCCTGCATTTGATCCGAATGTTCCTGCAAATAATATTGTTGAATTGCTTGTAGAGGCAATCGATACATACGGTGCAGCGTTTGGTGACCTTGATAACCACTCTATCACTGAACCTTTGAATATAGAAATAATTCAGGATCAACAACCGGTCATTAGTATTGGGACACCTGAAGATAATAGTTCGGTAATAGAGGGTAGTCAGTTACTCATTCAGGTTAATGCAGTTGATGACATTGGTATCGATAAAGTTATATTAAATGTAAATGGATTGATTAATGGCGATTTAATTCTTGCTGATACCGCATACCCATTTGAATATCTCGTGCCCATACCTTATGGTCAATCTGGAAAGGATATCAGGCTGACTGCTAATGCTACCGAAATTCGTTTTGCGGGTGAAGCGCGGACAGTATTTACGGCTACAGAAACAACGGTTCGAATAGATAAAGATATTGATGCCCCCGAAATAATAATTAATTCTCCAGACGATAATGGTGCTTCAGTTGTAGAAAGACGGGGTTTGCAATACATAACCGAGATAACGGATAACGTTGGTGTCAGCGCTGCTAACGTTATCCTGGTAGCAGATAAGAATAATGATGGAAGTTTTGATTCTACTGAAGAAGTATACCAACGTGTCTTAGTATCACCACCATATACAGGAACTATCCTGGTGGATACTATCCAGGCATACATGGGTGAACAATACGATGAAAATCTTTCTCAGCTTGGGCTGCAATTAAAAATATCTGCGAATGATGGCGCCGGCAATACAACCAGTCTGACGCGAAATGTCACATTATTACGTAATGCTAAACCTGAAGTTACTGCTATACAGGTATTGGATAATCAGGGTTATAACCTGGGCAGTGTGACTGAAGTAACCGAGGGTCGCAGTATTGTCATTAACGTCATCGCAGAGGATGCGGAAGCGGGTATAGACTCGGCAAGTTTGTATCAGGCGCTTGGCCCTGCCGCAAATGTGGGTGACTACACTTTACTCAGTGAAGACCCAACATCTCCATTCCAGTTTAATTTGACCATTCCAGTTAATAATGTCGGAAACACTCTCAGTTTCCAGGCACAGGTACTCGATGTAGATGGGTATCTATCAGACCGAACATTTACGTTGAATCTAACGATACTGGAAGATCAACCGCCAACAGCTGAAATTACCAAGCCGGATAACGACACTTCCGCCATAATTGATGGACAGGATATTGAAGTCTTCGTAAAAGCGATTGATGACCTTGGTCGTGATGGTATAGACAAAGTTGTTTTCTACGTAAATGATATACCAGCATTTACAGCTTTCAGTAATTACACCGATATAGAAGGTGGTTTTGCGCAAGAAAATATTTACCGTGCACTTATTGCTTCGCCTGAAGGCGCAGATGGGTTTGTCCTGCAAGCTGAAGCATTTGATGTCTTCGGATATAGTACGCGTACGCAGGTTGTGCGAATAGGTAAAGTCGAAGATACCGTTAAACCGGAACTTGGTGCTATTTCTCCCTTTGATGGCGAGATAGTTACTGAAAATCGAATCTTACGATTGGTAGCAGAAGTATCTGATATCGGTGTTGAATCGGAACGTATTGTCAGTGCTCAAATTATTCGTGAATCTCAGGATGCAACGGGTAACTGGGTTGTGCTTGCACCAGAAAACGTAGATGAGATTCAGTTAATAAGAGATGATTTACGCTTATCCGGTGATGAAACACCTGTTAGCGATCCCGATAATTTCTACTACATCTACTGGGCCGATTTTGTAAATGGTGATGTACTAACACGAAGCAATGCATTAAATGAACGTATCCGCATTGTGACAACGGTGACCACCGAAAATCATACGGTGTCAACCGAAACGATACATGAAGTTGGTCGTGACATCAGTGAAAAACGTTTTCTGTATCCTGCAGACCCAGATACTTTCACTAGTGGTGTAGAAGCGTTACAGTCAATTTCTGATAATGTTTATTACAGTGCGGTTGATCAATTCAAGGATGCAGAGCAAACCGGTGCCATGATTGCCGCATGGACAAGACTTGACCCAATGCGTCAAGAACAAGGATTGGGTAATGCAAATTTAGAAAGTATTATTGAGCCAACTGATTCTGCGCAATCTTGGACAGGTTTATTTATTCTTGATGATGCCAGTGAACAAGTTGAAGCAGATGGTAATCACTACGTTTATCATAATTTTGCTGGCGCGGCTGAAATTTTCAAAGGTAGTATTAATGAAATTAATGCAGACAGTAATCTTGTCCTGGCATCGAAATCTGGCGTACTCATTACCGAAAAAACATCATGTCAAGATACTGGCTGTAATTTTGTCAATCTGATACGGTCGAATATCGAACAAGATTCTGAAACAGGTAATGTATTTGACCAGAACACCAGTGGTGAGCTGCTATTGTTTACGGTTCAGAATACACAGGGTGGTCTGGGAATTCCTTACTCTTTGACCGGCCGTATTGATTTACCTTTCCCGGATGTTTACGGTTTAGATAGAAAAGACGACCTTGCTTTTGTTGCTAACGGCAATGGTGGCATACAGGTACTGGATATCAGTAACTTCTCGGCACCGTATCATCTGAGCTTTATCAAACCGAATGGTTTTGCTCGCGATGTAAAAGTACATGGTCGTTATGCTTATATTGCAGCTTCCAATGAAGGACTGGTTGTTGCAGATATTCTGAACCCCGCAATGCCAATCATTGCAACTTTTGATACGCTAGGCGTGGCCAATCGTATTGCAATTGAAGGCGATACATTATATCTGACTGATATGGCAGGAGAGGGGCAGTATTCTCAACTTAATATTATCGATATCTCCGATCCTTATAACCCAGCGTTAAAGCGGAGTGTTGACCTGTATCCTTCGCAGGCTGACCAGGTTGCTGATGGCAGTTATGATGTTCATGTTAAAGGCGGGAAGGCGTATGTCAGTGTTTTATATTCTGATCAGGAAGATAAACCTGCGCAATCGGTAATAGAAATTATCGATCTTAATCGTCTGGACGACTTTGCAAATGACATTACCAAACCGGTGGTAGTCCATAAAAACGCCACTGATGCCGATTTTGCTGCGCGCGGCATCGTTATAGCACGTGGCGGCGTTCAAGTTGCAGCCGGGCGACAGGGTATCAATCGTATCGAATTGACGGAACTCAGTGTCCTTGATCATGAACCATCACGTGATCAGGAAAATATTACAACTGACCAACAGCTAATTAGCCTCGAACTTTCCAATGTCCTTGATGAAAATACACCATTAGAAAATTTTGTTCAAATCTTCGTGGGTGATTCACTAATTGGTGAAAACATTTCTAATCAGTTCACTGTTGATTTTGCTACCCGTACTAATAATGAAGGCATTGATGAATTAGCAACGCGTTTTATTGACATCAAACGTTTGGATACTTTCTCCTTTGAATCGAATGAAAAATATTTTGTTGTTCTAAAGCAGGGGCTGGCGCCATTGACAGGGCTTGCACTAGCGAGTGACTATGTCTTTGCGTTTACTACTTCACCTGCTGGAAATGCATTAATACCTGATATTCAGTCAGTGACACCATCTATCGGTGGCATTGAAGGTGGAACAAAAATCACCATTCGCGGCGCTAATTTTGGTAATAATCCTGAAGTACGAATAGGTGGCCAACCCCACGTTGTTGAACAAGTACAGGCAGCCGATGGTAATGATCCGTTCGAAAGAATCACTGTTACCACCTTGCCTAATTTTGCCGGCCCTGCTGCCATTGAAGTTGTTAACGATGCCAAACTGAACGATATTGTCATTGGTGCATTTGTTTATGTTGATCAATTGCATATTTCATTTATTAATCCTGCCGTTGTGAGCATTAACCAAACCGGTGAAAATGATCTGGTTGATATCGTAGGCTTTGGTTTCCACGATGGCATAGTCTTGAAAGCTTATCCCGCCACGCAACCAGAAAATGCTGAAATATTTACCGTTGATAACGATAAATTACGCTTATACAGCTCAGAGAAAATGGAATGGGTTGTTGCAGATTTTGGCGGTTCTTATCGAGGTTTTGTTACGGTTGAAATTAGTGATGACAATGGACGCGTTGAAATTATAGAAAATGCCTTGTTCTATGGTCGCCTGGATAGAAATATTACCATTGAAGCAGAAACGCCTTTGAGTACGGGTGAGATCACTTCATTGATGGAAACCGGTTCAGGTATTTCATTTATTCCTGACACGGCAAAACTACCACCAGGAAAAATTGTTGATATTGCATCTGACCCTGAGCTTGGTCTCATTTATGTCTTAGGTGAGGGAGTACTTGCAGGTGGGGTTGATCCGGGCAGCGTTAAATCTAATCAGGAGATGACTAATTTCTTTGCACCTGGCTGGATTTCGTTGGTCAGTTATCAACGTGATCGACTGGATTTAGCAGCACCTCAACATGGTCTTGGTTATTTCAATTTACCTCAAGACCTGATTGCATCACATATGCATCTTGCTGATACACATTTATATGTTACTGCGGATGGTTACAGCTTCCCTGGCATTAATACCGAGTATGAAGATCGGAGCGTGTTGCTTGTTTATGATAGAGAAGACCAGCTACCAGGCAGTGTGACACCTGACGATACACGAGATCGCGATATTTTGTATGTGATGGATTTACCGTTTAGCAAACCGGTTACACATATGGCGAGCAGTGGCAATGTATTGTTCGCCTCTAATAATACTGATGGTATAGCGATAATCAGTCTCATTGACCCATTAAAACCATCCTTATTAAGAGTTTTGGATCGCGCTGTTGTTGCGAATACGAAAACACAACTACGGGTTGCTGGTATTCAGGTTATTGATCACTATCTTCACGTTTTTCATGGGGCAGATCGAGAAAATACTCAATTAGTTTTTGACATTCGTACGCCAACACTTGCACAGATTGGTGAGTTACGTAATGCCGGTCTTGTCGGCAGCCTTTCTGCCATGGCGGGACTCTCATCGACGAGTATGGCTGTGTCACATAGTAGTACAGATGTATTGCTTCGTGACACCGGCAATACAAGCAATATGTTTACTGACAGGCGATACGATGATCGTGGCTTTGATGTGCCTGGTGTAGCGCAATCTATTAATGCAAATACGGCATTGGTTTCTACTGTTAAACGATTTGCGCGCGACAAGACAAGTATCTTTGCCTTCCTTAATTTCTTTGACGCTTCGGATAAAGATCAGATAACCATACTGGATGCGATGACTTTATATGATGATGTCATAAAGCTAAGTATCTTGTCGTCATTGCAAACAGACGATGGCATCGCTGTTGTGGCATCACAAGTTGGTGCGGACGAATTAACCGAATTGATCCTGATTGATTCATTTGTAATCGATCTGGCCAGTAGTTATCCATCCGTTAATCAATCAGGTGTGGTTACCAATCAACCGCTAACGTTGACATTAACTGCACCACTAGCTATTCCAGATGGCGAGCTTGAGCAGGCCTATTTGTCACGATACTTAGCTTTAATTCTCGATGACGGATCAACAGAAGGTGTCGCTGTCGATTTTACCGTCAGTTTGTCAAACGATGGCCGTGTTATTACCATCATCCCTGCCTCGGCGCTGCTGACGTCAAGTAGTTACCGCCTTGAACTACAGGAAGAGCCTGCTAGTCGCCGAACACAAGGCCTGTTTGATTATCTCATCCCATTCTCAACTGCCAGTGATAGTAATCCGGCTCCCATTATCAGCTCTATCACGAATAACATCGTTTCGACTGGAGGCGGTGAATTTGAACTGGTTATTGATAACCCACAAAATCCAGTCATTCTTATATCAGGATTAAATGCTGTTATCCTGACTACAGAAGCCATTGATGCCGACACAAATCGTTATACCGTTCTAGCACCTGAAAATTTTGCTGGTCTAGCCTTGCTTGAGGTTGTGAATAGCAATGGAACCAGCACCCAATTGCTAGGTGGTATCCAATATGTTGAACCCCTGGTACTGGAAAATATTGTACCGGCACAGGGTTCGATTAATGGTGGAACCTCCGTCATTATAAAAGGCCGTGGGTTCCGTCCAGGCTTAAATCGCGTTGCCGTGAGTTTTGATGAGATACCGGTTGATCCTGCAAGCATACGAGTACTTGACCCAGAAACGATAGAGCTGGTCACACCCCGCGGACGTCTGGGCCTTGCTGATGTTACCGTCACACTGGATAACGGCCAGCTTGAAGTCCTGCCTCAGGCATATGAGTATCAGCAACCCGTTCAATCAAGTATTGATGATGAAGGTCGCATCTATGACATGGCACTGGATCCTACTGGCACCTTCCTGATAACCGCAAACGGGTTAGAGGGCATTGCACTTTATAATATAGATAGCAGTACCTTTACCGCTAATCCAGATAATACCTTAAATCCAGATGCGCTCAGAAAACAAATTGATCTGAATGACGACGGTCTTGATGATCGCCTGTTAGTGAAAGTAGCACTGCCCGATGGTTATGCCGCGTTAGGTGTTGATGCTTTCTTTGAGCGTGGTTATGACCGCGTGTTTGTTACAGCTACAAACGGTGTAGATTCTAGTTTGTTTATCGTGAACTTTAATTCAACCGATTTGACCGATACCAGCATTATTAGTGAATTGCCATTATTCAGTAATCAGGCGCGCGGCATCGAAGTTGATAATAATCGAGCATTACTGGCGATGGGTGATAGAGGCCTGGGTATCGTTGACAGTTACCTGCATACCAAAATTTATCTTGCCAATAGTCTTGCTTTACCAGGCAACGTTAATGCGTTAGATGTAACACAATTTTCTTCGCCAGTCGGTAATGCTGAAAGTTTTGCAGTGGTAGCCGGGGAGTTTGATATTGAGAAAAACCGCTTATTAAATAGTCTGGTTCCTGGTAGTGGTGGTTTCTACCTCATAGAAAACAATAATATTGAAGGCCTGAGAATTAAAGGACAGCTGGATATTGCTGCCAGCCGTGTTGTTACCAATACTAACTATGCATACCTTGCCGCTGGGGAAGGTGGCCTGGTTATTGTGGATATCAGTGATCTGGCTAATCCGAGAATAGTATCTCGCGTGACCAATCTTGGTTTTGTAAATGATGTCGATATTAACGGCAATATTGTATATCTGGCGTTGGGCAGTAATGGTGTATTAACTGTGGATGTGACTGACCCCATTAATCCTATTGTCACAGAAGGTATGGAAGCATTGGGTGACTTTAGTGTCGATGTAGTACTTGCTTCTGATTTTTCTGCAGTAACAGGTGGTATCGGTGATTCAATTATTCAGGTCACGCCCGATGTTGTACTTAAAATTCATCAAGTCGATCCACTAAACAGAATTTTAGATCTGGATGCACTTGCAAATAATCGTATTATTGTCAGGTTTAATAAAGCAATCGACTTATGGCCAGAAAACAGTAATCGCTTTACTCTGTTTAATGATGACGGTGAGCGTATTCCTGCCAATATTGAAATATTAAATAATGATGCAATCATTGATCTCGCCGATAATCATGGGCTCAGTTTAGGTGATACCTTTAAACTGGTTGTCCAGGCAGGCGTAGAGTCGCTTAAACCAATAAGTGAAACGGTAAATATACGTTTGTATAAGTTATTACAGAATCAAACCTTTAACTTTACATATCGAGGGCAACGTCCAGATGCACTGAGTATTGATTCAGTTGTACCACGTCGTATTCAGCAAAACAAACTTTCGCAAATTACCGTATCTGGTTTAGGTATTCCGACTGAAACGGATCGTGTTGAACTGTATATTGGCCCAGTTGCGGCTAACATTATTGACATAACGTCAAACGATGATGAGTCACGTTCAGCCATTATTACTGCTGAATTACCAGCCATGGCCCAACCTGGACAATATGATGTTTCTATCCGCGTAAATAATTCAGGTATCTGGGAAAGCGCAATATTGTATGGTGGCTTGCTTGTTGATGCACCCGTACAATTTGATTCGCTTACACCTTTATGGGGCCCGATAAATGGTGGGACGACTGTCACAATTTACGGTCAAGGTTTTGAGCCGGGTAATACTGTGCTTAATCCATTAAAAATCAGTATCGCTTCCTTGCCTGTTCGTTCCGTTCAAGTGTATTCGACAAAACATATCGAAATTGTCACAGGTGGTGGCCCGAGTGGACGTCGAGATGTTCACGGTGAAGATCGCTACGGCAACCTGACTGACCTGACTGGTAATGACGGTTTTGGTTATGGCCTGAAATTAATTGCCAGCAATACATCTGCAACGGTACACAGTTCTGATGTACTGGTTGACCAGGCGACGGGAGTGGCATTAACCAATGGTGGCTATCTGTTTGAGAATATGGTGTTTAACAATGAGATAACGTCGACAGGTGTGAATACTGTGCAGCAGAGTGGCGTGTTGAGAGATTTTGCTGGTTCTAAACTACCGGATACGGTGGTTGCTGCCAGCTTCGATGTGCAGAATGCTATTCAGCCACTTATTGTGGGCTCCAACTCCAGCTTACCAAAAGGTCAGCAGGCTGAAGAAAGAATTAGTCGTTTCGTTTTACAGTCAACACTTTCTGCGAAACAAATTCTGGATAATGATCTAAGTGAAGATGAACAGCAGCAGCTCGATGAATTACGTGGTGAAGAACTGGTACTGACTTACGATTCAATCAGAATAATAAAAGAAGAGACTAACGACAATAAAAAACTTTTTGTTGCTTCGGGTAATGGTGGTGTAACAACTATTAATCTGGACGATCTCAATGGTCTGCAGATAGAAAACACTGTACTGGGTGGGGATGCTGATCGTATTACCGATATCGATAAATGGGATAATATGCTTTATGCATTATCTGCATCAGCTACCGGTGAAATTCCATCTTCACCATGTAGCATTGGTGACGCTGAGCCCGAAGGTGGTTCGGTTATTAGTATGAATTATTACCTTTCATCTGACCCTGTCAAAATAGGTAAAGTGGAAAACGTTTATGGTGCGACGACTATCAAGCACGATAGCGAATGGTTATATGCCTCTGGCTCAAGAAAAGCCTTTGCCTGGAATCCTGGACGTCCCTGTAATTTCTTTACGCCCCTTGATACTGCCGCACGACCAGAAAGCAGTTCAATGTCTTCAAACGAAATTGTTAATACCATTTCAGCAGTCAACCTTTTTGATAACGTCGTTACTCGAAATTACAGCTTTACCAGTTATGTTCTCGATCACGTTGTTTATGGTGATTATTTAATCGTTGCACTGGGTGGCAGTGGTCTTGAAATATTCCATAAAGAAAGGTCAGAGACGAGAACACAGTTTAGTTTTGCAGGACTAATGACCACGTCGGGTGATTCGGTTCGTTTGAAACGGATGGGTAGCACTTTGTTTGTGTCTGCTGCTGATGGCGGTGTCGTTGTACTTGATATACAAGATCCGATGAAGCCTTATGTGCTTTCCGCTGGAAATGACGAACATATCGATGCGATAGATGTATATAAAGACAGACTGGTTGCCGCTACCGGAAAGCCATCAATCAGTCTATTGCAGTTACCTCAATCACTGGTGGTAGAGAGCAGTATTGATGAGAATGGCATCATCGCTTCGGGCGAGTCGGTGGAAATCAGATTTAATGAAAATATGTCTATTGCCTCACTGCAAGAACCAGGGGCAATCAGTATTACACGACTGGATAACACTGCAGATATAGCCTTTACCGTTCTTCCAGTCGATGAAATTGATGCCTCTGCAAATCGTTTTGTAATTGATTTCTCTCGTGAGCAAAATGTGCAATACAAATTGCAAGTCAATCGTGCTCAAAATTTACGTAGCACCGGATTATGGGCACCTTACGCATTAACGTTTACCGCAGCACCCGACACAGCCATTCGCCCGATTATCACCGCCGTTGAAAATAGTCTGTATCACAGGGGGTCTTCTGAAAATATCATTATTACGGGTGAAGGTTTTAGTGCAACGGCGCAAGTTTTTGTTAATCAGTTTGAAATTGCTGTAACAAGTGTATCAGCAACGGAAATGCAGATACCCGCCAGTGCGCTTGATCTGTTACCTCTAGAAACGGGTTCACACCATCTACGTATCATTGATGGCAATATGCAGGCTACTGCGATGGGCTCCATTGTTATTGCGAGTGATTTAACAGATGTAGAATTTACTATTTCTCCTGATGCCGGTGGTGTCAAAGGCGGTTTGAACATTACCATTGAGAGTTCTTCCGATGCGATACTGCCAGCATCTAAAGTTGTGTTGCGCAGTCGTGCTAATGGTGAAGAAATCCGTAGCAGTGATGATGTTAATGGCGTCATTAATCTTGAGGATGATGTTGTCACCCTTGATCAGTTCAAATTCCGCTTACCAGGCGTTGTCTTCCCAGGTATCTACGATGTTTATCTATCGATGGTTGATGGAGAAACCTATATCGGTGAGTTCTCTTATCGTCTGGATAACGGCAGTAGTATTGGTCTACCTAATTATCCACCGATGGTGATGGGTGCAGCAGCAGTACGAAATACAAACTTATTTGTAGGCGTAAAAGAAGGCGCGAAACCCACAGCAGACAATCGCTTCCTGATGACCAGTGGTCTTGAAATATACGATATCGCTATACAGGATCGTCCCGTTCGACTGTCTCAGTTACGTACCGATCAGCCCGTAACCGGTATTGCGCTTCTTGATCAAAATGCCTACCTGGCTTCTGGTCGTGATGGCCTCGTCATTGTTGATATCAGTGACCTGGAAAATCCTCTGCGTATTATCAACTTCCCAGTATCCGGTCACATTGCAACAGATGTTGATATTCATCCTGTTGATAAAGTTCTTGCTATGAGTGTCGCCAATGAACTAGGCACAGGTTACGTACGGTTCTTTGATTTGACAGACGATGAACTAGAACCCCCTTATGGAAGCATCACATTTATAGAAGGTGAGCTACAGGGGCAGCCTGTTGATGTTCAATGGCTAGGCGATGAACTCTACGTACTATTAAAGCGTGGTTCACAACTGTACATCGTGGTATTCAGTGATCTAGACGGTTTACGTAATTATAGAATTCATGCAGTTGATCGTGGAACGGTTGGTGGAATCACTGATGCTTCATTTGTTGTTCAGTATGGCCAGATTGCATTAAGTGTAGGTGATGAATACATCATCATGCAAAAGGATGATACAGGTACATACAGTGTTATTTACTGGCAGGATACGTTAACCCAAAGTACCTATCTTGATGTGTTTAGCAATCAAGGTGATATCTTCCTGGGTGGATTACGTGGCATCGAACAGGTTAGTACACCGAATCTTGCATTAACGTCAATATCGCCAGCGGCGGGGCAGAGCATTAGCAAGCAGGATGTTATTCGACTGCAATTTAACCAGTTGATTAATACAGATGAAGTGAATATTGCTACGGCTATACAGGTACTAGATACAGCTCAACAAGCACTGCCACAAAATGATTATACTCTGGAAGCGATCAATACACTAAACGGGGGTTATGTCGATATCCAATTTAGTGACACCCTAAATTATTCAGGTGCAATAACGGTTTCATTAAACACGTCTCTGACAAATCTGGATGGTACAAATCTACTGGAAGCTTTCAGCGCCGATTATGAATTAAATACCAGTGATGCATTGAAGATTAGTGATGTCAATAATGCAGCTTCTGGGTTACATTTCGTGCATGCAAATGGCACTGAACAGGTGCAAATCACAGGTAGTGGTTTTGGTACTGATATCAGTGCCATTGCGATTCGCGTCGGCGACATTGCAATTACAACAACGGATGTAGTCTCTGTTGACGACACTGAAGTGGTCTTTAATTTACCGGATCTATTCCTAGTCTACAACTCTGCCAGCCTTTCAGTAACAATTGAACGGAGCACATTGTCAGCAACGCGTGTTGGTGCGTTGGTGATGTTGCCGCGCGCTATCGTAGAAGATATTTCGCCTCAGACCGGTACACCACAAGGTGGTAATACGGTTGATATATTTGGCCGTGGTTTCAGTCAGCATGTAACGGTTACATTTGGTGATCCAGTAGCAAATGGACGTGTCGCGGGTGGCCTAATTGTATATAGTGCGAATCATATTAGTGTAACCGCACCAGCCGGTAGTTTCGGTTACGTTGACATCAATGTGAATAATCGCTTGTTTGTTGGCGAAAATAGTGTCATTCCTGAAGGTTATTTCTATGCGGGTAAAGAAACCGGTTCGGTTGAAATAGATCGTTCCGCACCGGCACCGGTAAGTGCTATCACACTTGATGATCAGGTACTGTACGCAGTAACCGGTGGAAGTTATGAAGCCATTGATCGTCTTGGTCGTGTTGTTGGAAGACCGATAACCAGTGCAGCACAGTTAATTGTTGCCGATGTTTCTAATCCTGTTCTCCCTGAGATTATTCGTAAAGACATTGCCAATATCAGTAATCCTTATCACTTAAATGTCGTCCTGCCGCCTGATGGATTTAGAGCGATAGAAAAGAGCGGCGATGATCTGTTTATTGCTGGTGGTTTACATATTTATCATTTCGATACCACATTAGCGACTGATCCATTATTGCTCGCCGATATTACTTTACCCGCAACGGTAAGTGGCGTGACTTATGATGACAACCTGGTTTATGTTACCGGTGAGTTTGGTCTGATTATTTATCGGCTTAATACACAGCGAGAACTGGTAGAAGTTAAATCACTGGATACGGCCTATCTGGGTGGTAGTGTTGCTCAAACACTGGTTAATAATGCTTCATTATTAGTGTTGATACCTGAAATAAATCAGATTATCGAACTGGACCTTCTTGGCGGTGACTATAACATTGTAAATCGTGTATTACTCGAAGACGCTGACAGCGGTTCGTTTGAAGCTGTATCTATGCTGTTACAGGAAAATAACTTATTCGTTTCCACCGGTCGTCGTGCTAGCGTGCGTCTATATCAACTGCTACCAGATAATGCATCCACCGCGGTCGCCGAGCTTAATCTTTCCTACCTGCTTAAGAACGGTGATCTCTTTGCCGGTGATTTATTACTGAAAGGCCAGACCTTATACGTTGCTGCCGGGCAGGGCGACTTACAGTTATTCGATATCTCACCATGGCTTGATAATCGTTACAGTGCCAATATTTCACTAAAGCATTATTTCTCCGTTACAGGTGCCGTGAATAGTTTTGCCTTCGGCGATGATGCTATTTATGCTGGCACCTCGTTTGTTTATGTGGATGATGTGGCAACAGAAAATCCACTTGAAGTCGATGCACAAATTCAAACTTTGGGCGGTGGTTTAAACACGATTGTTAATGATCAACTCATTATTACAGAGCAAATTCCCGAAGCACGTGAATTCCTGAATATTAATGATGCCGTTGAAATACAGTTTAATACACTCATTGACCCTATCTTGATCCGTGATCAGGGAAATGATCTGATCGAAGTCACCCTGTCGAATCAGAAGATCACCGGTTTTGTTAGTGCCCAAATAAATAATACTGGCAGCAGACTTATTTTCAGACCAACAGTTGCATTTGAGGATGGTGAAGAATATCGCGTCACCTTGTTTGCCGGACTAGAATCACTCTCAGGTCAAATATTAAGTGAAGATTACAGCTTCCGTTTCGTGGCAACGGATGAAAATCAACATATTTTGCAACAGGTAGAACCTGTGTTCGGTGGCTGGCAAGGTGGATACAATATCGCTATTTCTGGTGAGAATCTGCTTAATGTGCAGCGTGTTGATATCGGTGAGACGAGTGTCATCGTTGATGACTTTATCGAGCATCGTGATAATCAAATTATTATTTCGGCACCAGCACTGACGCAGTCACCAGAAGAAAATCAGGTGGTCGGTATTTCGCTGATTAGTAATGACCTATCTGATTTTCAGGCAGCGGCATTTACTTATGTTGCCGATCCTAACATTCTTGCTGTTGGTAAATATGATCCTGAATCAGATGTTCTAAACACGTTTGATCATACATTCCAGTATGGTGTAAGTGAATTTATTGGAATAGAAGCAACCGGTATCAGCGCAGGCACGCGCGTCTTTATTAATGGCCTACGTCAAAATAATGTTGTGTTACGTGATAAAAACACTCTTAGCGTCCGCATGCCTTCAAGTGTTCTGGGTGATGTTGTTGTTACCCTGGATAACAAACTTCAAGGTAATGATAGCTTGACCGATAGTACTGGCGTTGCTGAAAATACTGAACTCAAAGTTACCCTTGTTGCCACAACCCGTCTAACGAACGTCGATATAACCGCGCGTCACGATAGTCTGTTAGTGACAGCATCAAATAATTCAATTGCTGGTGTGGATTCATCGATTGTTAATTTATATACAACGCGAGATTCTGAAGTTCCAGTCTATCTAGCATCAATTGAACCGGATGACCGGGTTAATTCAGCCGCATTAAGCAATCAATACATCGCGTTAAATGTTGGCGAAAGACAGGAAATTCAAATTTACGACATCAGTAATATTTACGCCCCCGAGCTTATTAATACTTTGTTGAACCCTGCACTGATTCAGCATGATAACTTACAACTGTTCGATGACACCTTTGTTAGCATAGATGGCGATACACTTAATGTGGGTTATGTTCGTGGCTCAGACTGGTTAACACACAGTCTGCCAACGGGTAGATTAGACATTAAAGTTGATGGTGCCTATATCTACCTACTGACAGATACTTCTATAGAAGTCCGAGCACTAAAAGAAGCCGACATTCCTTTAGTCAGCACCTATTTCCACGGGCTTATCAATCCACTGTCAATGCTGCTTGATAAGCAGCGTCTGTTACTATTTAACTCGAATATGATTGAGTTGGTTGATAACAGCACTCTGGTTGATCAAAATGTGATGCAGCAAATAGGTGACGCCAGCATCTTAGATACGGGCATATCCGAAATATATGCATTACATGGTGAACTCTTCGTCGCGAAGAATAATGATGCGTTGCGTATTTATGAATTAGATGTGGTTGATGGTTTGTCCAGAGCGATTAGTGTTTCAGCGCGGGCAGAAATTTTCAATATAACCGACCTCGCTAAACTTGATTCCATTTCGTTTGATCGAGATATCCTTGAATGGTTAAATATTACATCTTACCAATCGGCCAGTATTCCATTACTTAATGCTTATGCGATAACGCCCGCATTATTCCTCAATGAAGATATTCAAAAAATACAAATAGCGGTTACCGGTGGTTTTGATGAATGGCAAAACGTCATACTAGATATACGTAAAGAATCTGAAAACAGGTTGCTTAGTGGTACGTCTAACATCCTTGGTCGTGATATGGTTTTCACACCCATTGGCGATGTTTATGAATTAGGCGAAAGTTACAGTATCAATCTGTTTAACCAGCCAGAGTCGAATTTAAATTTCGCAACTGACATAGACCTGCCATGGCGTTTAGTTTCGGCTCCACTATTTGGCGTTGATGAGTTCCGTGTCCTCGACGTTAACCCAGGCAGTAGTTTAACAAGTACACTGACAAACTACGTAATACAAGGCAGTGATTTACAATCGGTAAATCGTATTTTGTTTAACAATATTGAAATCGATAATAACGACTGGAATATCAATGCGGAAGGCACCAGTATTAATCTTAGTGCTAACATAACAACACCCGGTCTGTATAATCTGGTTATTGAGCAACCCGGACAGCGTGTCGTTCTAACTGCTGCCATATTGGTGCAGCAGGCTATAACAGTCGATGCAATTAGCACTAACAATATTGCTGGATCAAATCGTATCAGTGATTTTGGAAATACATTAGTGACCATATCAGGATTAGGCTTTACTGGCCCTCTTGATGTCCACCTGTACGAAACCGGCAGTGGCCTAACGCCTCGACTATCGAATAAAGTACGACATCGTTTATTGGGTAACGATTTACAGTTTGTTACACCCGCTGCCATTCATAACAGAACTTATCAAGTCGTATTAATTCGAAATGAAACAGGTGAACGGGTTGATATACCTGACTTGCTAACAGGTATTGATGATACTCGTCCAAAAATCCTTCAGGCAACACAACTTACTTTTGCCTCTGCGTTGCAGTTAACTGCAGACGAAGCCATTACAGCAACTGGTTTTAGCGTTGTTGAGCAATTCCGTGATTATTCAAATAATCCAGACCAGGATATTAGCAATCAATTTGAACTAGCTGCAGTCGGCAATGAAGTCATTCTGCGAACTAAATTAGGCGTATCACTTAATAATAATCGCATTTATCAATTAACCATTGATGGCATACAGGATTTACGTGGTAATGCGGTTATAAACAGCAATAATATTATTAATGGTCGTTATACAAATACGTTTATCAGTAGTGATTTACTGTCTCCGGTCAATCATGTGCTAAAACGTCAGCGCGACAATGCTAATGTTGATGCGGCCATAACATTAACCCGTGGTCGAACTTACGAATTTATTCCATCCGTCGAGGACAACTTGGTCTCAGCGAGCGAAATTCGCTACGAAACACGTGTCTCTACAAATAATGGTTTAAGCTTTGGTGCATGGCAAACACTTCCAAATAGTGGCTGCCCAAGCAGTACTAAGAATCTATGCATTAGTATTCTCTCTTCTTATGAAGACATAGTCATCAGGCTGAAAGCCATTGATCCATCAGAAAACTTCTCTACTCAGGACTTTGCCGTTCGCGTAATTGATCCAGTGATAAATATTTCGTCAGTATTTACTGACCCTGCAGAAGTCGATGAGTTAAGTCGTGCTGATATACAGTTTGATATCGACGGCGATGTTGATCTGTTAAATACCGCAACCATGTCCGTATTAGGTGTGCGCTATCCAGTAAACGCGATTTCAACAGGTGCAACTACGAGTCGCATTAGCTTGAGTTATATCCACCCTCGATTATCAGAAATTGCACCGAGTGATCAGATATTTGTCACACTAGAATTAACATATGGTTTTGATGGTGCTAAATCACAGGATGATCAATACAAATTGTTCCTGGATATCACGCCACCAACAATCAATATCGTTTCACCGGGAGATGGAGATCGAATTGTACTAGGTGATCAAACCGATGTGTTATTCAAGGTCTTTGATCGTTTTGCCATAGAAACGGTTGAAGCAAGCATTAATGGTGGTGCGTTTACAGAGACAACGTATCCAAATCGTTATACCTTTACGCCGTTATCGCTAGATCCAGTGACTATTGCTGTTCGCGCAACAGATGCAAATGGTAATTTAAGTACGACAGAAAGCATAACCGTACAACCTTATGATGCTACATTAGGTGAACCGACCGTAAATATTTTGTCACCTGCCAACGGCAGTGAGTTCCATGAAGGTGAAGATGTTACCTTTGAGCTCCAGATGTTAAATGTAACAGATGCGAAATTATTCTTCGATATTGGTGGCATAGAAAACGATCCTCGTAATCCAACACCGATCGACATCAATCGCTCTGCTGATGCGGCGAGTCGATTTGCCTTTACTACAGCATTGCCTGTTGTCGGTGAAAATATTGTTGTTGTTGCCCGTTTAGAGGCGGGTAACCTTAAAGCACGCCAATTTATTAACCTGTTAAAAGATGATGGTATCAGCGAAACGCCGATACTCGATATCAGTCCGTCAACAACCGTGCTGACAGGAACAAAAATCATGTTACGTGCTACAGCACCTGCTGATATGACCGACTTCTCAGAAGCATCAATTGTCGAAGTGAATGACCCCGCAGCGAATGCAACTGTTGAATCGTATGCCTATGACGGTCAGACAAGATATCATCATGTCAGTCGTGATGGTGCTGATGTGCAGGTCGAAGCAGTCTTGAGAGATCGTTCAAGTTTTGAAAAACGTATTAGTAGCACGCTGTCTAAACAAGCCTACTTTGACGATACTCGTGAAACATTGTTGCAGCTTGCGCAAAATGAAACGCTGGTTTCAATTGTTAGTGTTCCTGGAATAAACGCTGTCAGTGACGATGTATTCTGGGCGCTTAACAAGCGCGACGGTGGTTACCAGATTGCAGGCACGAATGAAACCATCTCTAATCAGAATGAGGGTGAACTATTAAAGTTTGTTTCCAGTGGTGCGGGTCTATTTGCCGAAGTTAGCATACAGGGGCAGCATCGCTTACTTGGCTGGACCATCAATAACGGTTCGCTTGTACAGTCAATAGATCAAATTATTAATGGTAGCCTAATCGGTGTGAATGGTTACCAGATATTTATCTCAAATGGACAAGCGGTTACCGCCTATATCCTTGAACAGGGGACATTATTACCTGTTATCGGTAAAGCCATCAATGAACGTATTACCAGCACTTTCATCGATGCCAATCGATTGTTTGCGTTAAGTGAAACGGGTCTTTATATCTACCATATCGAAGTAGCGAATGATGCCAGACTCATACGTGATGCGTATCTGGCGTTACCAGGAATGAAAGGCTTTAGTGTTAATGGTAGTCAGCTTTATAGCTGGAGTGCAGACAAACTATACGAGAAACAATTATTACCTGACTTTAGTTTGGTCGATATGAACGAAATCATCATCGACGGTAATATCAGTTCTAAAACTGTTATTGACGGCGACATCACCTGGTTCCTAATCGAGAAGGGCGAATCACGCTGGCATGGATATCAGTCAGGAGAGTTAATCGCTATTCTTGATAATAATATCTCAGTTATGTTGTTCGATTCTGCTGCTGTATATCAATTACAGACCGAAATAAACAGCGCCTCCCTGGTCAAGATAAATATGATGGCTGATGATATTGTAACAACCTTTGAGCCACAGTTAATTGAGTTACCGCTTGGTGTGTTAATCGACAATGTTGCGCAAACATCAACACTGGGTGGTGAAGAGCTTATCGTCAGAGATCAGAACGATATACGATTACCGGTTACACAGGTTTGGCAGAACAGTAATAGACAGTGGTTTGTACGAAGAGCCGATCTTAATACCAGCGAACTGCATATCGCTAGAGTCAATCGTGCGGGCGATATTGATGCTGCAATATTACTGCGTAACGAAACAATGTTCTCACTAACTGGTCAATTACACCCTGAAAATTCCAGCACATTAACGCAAGGTGCAATAATTCCACTGACTCAAACACTTGATGCAACCGCCCGAGCTGAATATCAATCGGTGATTAATGCTACCCAGGAACGTCGCTCAATTGCAGCGGGCGATAGTAACAATGCAGCCGCATCAAGCCAGTGGTTTACACTTTCAGAAACAGACAGTGATTTCATTTATGAGCATCTTATAAATGGTACCGAAGATACGGTTAATAGTGTCATACTACAAGTAAATCAACCTGAACTGGATGAAGTTACCATCAGTCAGCCTGGTAATAATGCAAGCTTTACCGAAGGGCAGTTGCTGGATATTCGCTACCGAACAAGCGAAAACACAAATGATACGTTGAATCATGTTCATTTAAGACTACTTGATTTTAACCGTGAATTAATCAGTGAAGTTCGAATAAGCAATAGCGACGGTAAGTTACAAATTCGTCTACCGGAAGTTTCAGAACAAACGAATATTCTGCTTAATATTCGCGCTTATTATGGCTCTCAATATCGCTATAGCGAGAAAGAAATAGGGCTCAAGGTTAATCCTCAGATATCTATTCCTGCATTTAAACTTGCTGGTTTAAGCCGACGTGTAATGCAAGGTTCTAAATTAGATATTTTACTGGATCGTGAAATTGAGGGTGATTTAAATTCATCAATATTTGTATATGATCAAAATAATCAGTTGCTGATATCAGATGAAAAGCAAATTAATTACCAGATCGTTGATGGTCTAAGTCGCTTATCAGTCCAGGCAATCGTAGCAGATGACTTTGATAATGATCGAACTGATGAGCGATTCATCGATGTTATCGATCATTTCCGATTTGCCGACCAAGCAATAGCAATGCCTTATAGTTCTGTGCTACCAGGTATTGGCGACAGCTATTTTGCACAGGGTCGTATCCTTACCGATAATACCGGACAAGCACTGGCCGAATTCAATTCCACTATTACAGCAATGGCCCACCTGGGTGACCGGGTCATTCTCGCGTTAGAAAATATCGGTTTAATCGTTGTTAATCCATTTGATGAACTGCGACCATTCAGACAATTGAGTAATGAGCCACTGACGGGCCGTGTCAGTAAATTGTTGGTCAAAGGTGAAACTCTTGCCGTTATTGTTGATGGAAAACTTAGGTTGTATGCGTTAGATGGGAACGCCATTGAGCCAACGGCTTATGTGGGTATTACAGGAACGGTGCTTGATGTGCTTAATCATCAAAACACGTTTGTTGCATTAAGTAACCAGCAACTTGCCGTTATCAGTGATAATGGTGCAGTTACAAAAACCGTTACAGAAAACTTTACTGCAATGGTAAAAGTGAATGAAGATTTATTGTTGAGTAGTTCGACATCGCTTTGGCTTATAAATAGTCAGTATGTCAAACAAGAACTTCCAGCCCGTGTTGATGCGAATAAATTGTTATTACTTGGTGGAGATGTTATTGCCTTAAATAACAGAGGTGAAATGCATGTTATCGATATTCGAGAAATTAATAATCCGGACTTAATCGGTTACTTTGATATAGCGGTCACCGATGTTTCACGTGCGGCAATTGCACAAGGACAGTTATGGTTAGGTGGCGCCCCTGGTCAACATTTTGTTCTGCAACGTCAGAATGATGTGCCACAAACACTGTATCAGGACAATCTACCACGAGGCATTATCCAGTCTGTCGTGCTTAAACACGGCTTTGCTATGGGCGCTGCTGATTACTATGGCTCTCAGATTATCAATATTAATCAAAATGATGGGCAACGTGTTTTAGAGTATTACCCAGAGCCACGAACAGGAGCGACACACGAAATTGTGGTTAATGATGAAATTGCTTATCTAAGGCAGGACGATACGAAACAGATCATTGTCTACAATATGCGCACTGGTGTGCAGAGTCCAACCGCTATTTTGGCTGGCAATGATTACAGTGCGATGACATCCGCAAATAGTTATTTGGTTGCCAGTTCTGGCAGTGAATTGTATTTTGCCAATCACTCATCAGGCAGCGCGCCTACAATAACTGATGTATTAACCATCGAGCCAGGCAATGCCATTGTCGCATTGACTTCTCGTGGCGATACACTATTTGCCAGCACTCAAAGCGGCGTCATTTATCGTATTCGTGTCGGCGCATTACCTATTGCTGACGCCAATATTGATATTGAAGTGCTGATTGCTGCCAGTGGCTCAGTGCGTCAAATGGTGACGGACGGTGATTATTTAATCTATGCTATCGGCGCAGACTTACATCGATTAAGACTGTTAGACAAGGATGATCGATTATTAACTCTGGGTGCAACTGTTGGTGCGTTAGCAGTATCAAAAGATCGCGTCTTTGTTGGCATCAATGCAGATATTAATATTATCAGTATCAGTGACTGGGTATTAACTGGAAATAGTTTATCGGGCACAGGAAGAGTAAGCGCGATTGCAGCTGAAAGTAATCGCTTGCTAATAGGTCGGACTGATGCAGGACTGGAATTAATCGAGTTACCATTAGACTGGTATGGCGTAAATGCCGCTTTAGCGATTCCGCACTTTACCCAGGAATTCGAAAAGTCTGATGATATATCTCTGCAACTACAGGATACAAGTGATATTACAATGGTAGATTTTTTGATAAACGGTGATTACACCGCAAGTCAGGTTCATCCACCATTTGATCATTCATTCCGTACCCCCGCGCAATTACGAAATGGCCAACCATTTGATATACGATTAGACGTAGAAACAATCTGGGGTGAGCTAGCGCAATCACAGGATCGCCGTGTACGGCTACAGAGTCTGGATCCAATTTCCAATACCTTTAGCGTGTCACTCAGTACCAATGATATTTATGTACCCGTACCACTGGAAATACGTGCTTCGGTAGCAAACAGCACCCAGCCTATTCAACAAATCGAATTCTATTATTCTGCCGATAGCAATGGACCATGGGAACTGATTGGTAAACACTTCGGACCGGATTACGTGGTGTATAAAAACTTTGATGAAAGCCAGAACGGTGATTACATTAAAGCTCGCGCGATTGATATTTATGGAAACTTTACTGAAACGCCTGCTACGCCATTTGTTCGACTGACTGATAATATTCAACCAACAGCTAACATAACATTAAGTGGCACGACGTTAGGCGGACAACCTGTTGGCGGTCATGAGTACAGCGTGAGCGTCGAACTTAATGACAATGGCAGTGGCGTTGATTATGCATTGCTGCGTAGAAATAATGTATTAATTTCGGCAGCATTTAATAATGGCCTCCTAAGTTTTGCTGAACAACCCGTTGCTGCGGGTGATACCCTGAACTATGAAGTCGCTGTCTTTGATAACAGCGGTAACATGACAGTAATCAGTGAGAGCTTCACAGCGGTGCCTGATATGTTACCGGTGATTACAGCAATAAATAATCCTGCGCAAGTTAGAGAACAATCTGACTTTAAAGTAACGGTCTCTGCTACGGATGATCTTGCAATAAAACAAATTGCTGTTGAATGGACAGGACGCAGAGTAGAAAAGGACATTGCGATAGGAAATGCTGCTGCAGTAGCGACATTTGACCTGAGTGATTTACGCGCACTCCGTATTGGTTCGACACAGGTTGATACCTTAACAGTATCGGTTACCGATAGTTTCGGTCAGGTCACGCAATCAGAAATAAGTATCGATGTCATTCCTGATACGCCGCCAGATGCATCACAATTAGTTTTAGACTTTGCCGCGAGTGCATTCTTTGGTGACAACATCCGTTTGGAAGTTAAGAACATCATTAATGCAGATGATGGAGAAGAACTAACAATTGAGGTTATAGAAGTACTTAGCACAGACGAAAACATTATAACGAGCAGAAATAACTATGACGGTGACACATTAGCTGCCGTCGGTAAACGTGATGCCAGGAAAAATGATGATGACCAATTCCTGACTAAAGTTCGATTGACTGATAAGTTTGGACAGACCGATGAGACGGCGCTTCAGCTTACAACATTGACGCTGGAACCAAACTTCCTGGAATTTGTTGCAGAAATCGACAGTAATATTAATCCGGCGTTTATAGAAGCGGGTGAAATTCTGACTATGGCGACCCGAGTAACCGATTCGGCAAACCGACCTGTGCCAAATCAGGAAATTCGTTGGTATTTGAAAAATCTGATAACCGACGAAATGATCAATTTCACCAATACTGCCTTTACTGCAAGCAATGGTATCGCTACCATTAACGAGCCTGCACTATTCAAAACAGGTTTCTATCGTGTCTTTGCAGAACTAGTCGATCCTCGATTTGCAGGTGTTGACGCTGCCATCAATGTGCTACAAGTATTACCAGGTGATCCCGCACAATTAGTTATCGAACAGCTACCCGCCGTATTACCGGCAGCTGAGCTATTTGATGTTGTTATGTATGTGGAAGATGCAGGCGGAAACCGAGTTGATGTTGGTAACAGTGAAAACGTAGTAATCAACATTAATGAGCCACGATTCCAGATTGCGTTTACCAGTGACGTCAATGTCAATTATTTACCAACACAGGTAACAGCAGATGTAAACATCCAAAGTGGTACGGCATCCATAGCCGTAGCGGCGAGTACCATTAGCGGCTTATATCAATTAACTGTGTCGTACCCAGATACGGTGTTAACAACACTTTACGATGATGACGGGGACAGTGAAACGTTACCCGTACCCGTTGCCGCGATTGACCTAAACGTTGTTGCCGCACTGCCAAGTGAAATGCAGATGCAAATTACCTCAGTCTTAAATCAACAATACGGTGATGAAGATCGTATCGAAGTTGATGAGGCCGTGCAGGTAGAACTACGACTGGTAGATGAGTTTGGCAACACGGTTGAAAGTACCTTTGATGCTAACGGAGCAGGTACAGATTCTGATTACAATATCGCTGTTTCGGTAACAGGCAATGCACTTATCAATTTAGCAACTTCATTGGAAAATATCACCATGACACGCGGCGTCGCTAGCTTTACAGTACAAAGTGATACCGTCGAAACTGTTGATGTCAGTTTAAATTCAATATTGCCAGTCGCCAGCGGTTTTGCTACGGATGATGTATTGAGTATCGAATTCCTGAAGCTACGTCCACACATCATAACGGGTTCTTTTGAAACAGCGCTTGATAATACTAACCCTGCAATCATCTTTACCTACAATGAAGAGATGCAACTGGATGCTGCGGCTGACTGGTCAGTCACTGCCGATGATGTTCCTGAGCTGGTTAATTTGTCGCTAGATACAACGAACTTACGTGTTGAGTTAGTGCAGGATGTATTACTCAACCAATGTTACGGCTATAACAGTCTGTCACTTGAAATCAGTGCAGTGAATAATGAACTGGAGAAACTGACACAGTCAGGTGAAGTATGTAGTCCACATGCATCAATACCAGTACAAAATATTACTTATGCCTTAGAAACAAGAACCTATGCGATCAATATTGATTTTGCTGCAGGTATTACTGCTGCTGAAATTAGTAATGGCACCGCGACCGTTAACAACATTGATCAAGCTTTCAACTGGACAGCCAGTAGTGTATTAATGCCAGATTTAACAGCACTTGGCTTAGCCGATGGCTATATCACAACAGTCTACCTGGCAGGTGATTACCAAAGTAACGCAGTACGCGTTGCCAACGGCATCAGCGTGCAAGTATTGACGCTTGATGGTGATTTTGATGGAGACGGATTAAGCAATGAGTTCGAAGCCTCAACTAATGCACTTGATCCCACGAATCAGGATTCTGATGGTAATGGCATATTTGATGGTGACGAAGATACTGACGGTGATGGCGTAAGCAACATTGACGAGTTTAATGCTGGTACTGATCCTGAAAACTCAGACACTGCGTCACCAACCATTGTTGAGATAGTGCCGGCTGATGTAAGTATTGATGTCGATACAGAATCATCAATCGTCGTTACCTTCTCAGAACCTTTACAAGAAGCATCTATTGTTGAGGGTGTCATTACGCTCACTCAGAACGCTATTGAAACATCGGGTGTTACAACATTATCGAATGATGGTCTAAGCGTTACCTTTAACCCGGACGAAGAATTATCAGGTACAACAGACTACGTTATCAATATACAAGATGTTCGAGACCTAGCAGGTAATTTATTACAGATTCCAGTTACAAGTACCTTCACAACGGGTATAAGTACTGCTGATCGCCCTAACGTCGATTACCCTGCAGTGGATAGTGTGTTTGCTGATATCGGTACGGTTATTGGAACATACGAAATAAACATCCCTGCTGAGCTCAAACCTCTGATACAAGGTAATAGAGCATATGTCATCGACAGAAATGACACACTGTATATTCTTGACGTTAGCTCACCAGACTCTCCTCAGCTATTGGGTAGTAAGTCTCTCTATGGTGGTGACCTGCAACTCATAGATGCTGCCATATCGGGCGACTATCTTTACTTAACCGGAGGAGCTGATGGTTTACTGATTGTTAATGTTAGCGACCCTACAAATATATTTGAAGCAACCTTATATGCTGGAAACTTCGGAGCCGTAGAAGCGGTTGGTAATACTCTGCATTTAGGATCGTCTACTTTAGCTTCAACGCTGGATATTCTTGATGTTACTGATATTAACAATATTGCAATACTAAGTTCCACATTCATCGGTTTTGAAATAAACGTAATAAGAACCATTGTCTCAGGTAACTATGAGTATGTTCTCACAGGTGCTGGCCGAATTAGCATATTAGAGGTATCTGACCCAGCCAATCCTCAATTTATAAATGATTGGGTTGTAGACCCAGATTTCTTCCCTGACTTACGTGATATTGCCATTGTTGGTGATAATGTTTATCTAGTAACTGATAGAGGTTTATATATATTCAACCTTGCCGATAAGACGAATCCGGTACTGCTCAACATTAGCTCAACTTATCAAAGCGACAGTATCGATGCTGTTGGTAATATTGTGTACCTATACTCTCTTGGCTTTACGCTTGATAATGTTCCAAGTGCACTTCGTGTGCTTGATGTTAATGATCCAACCAACATTAATCTAGTGACAACCATCGAAGATAGCGGTGCGCCGGGTGTAGTGAGTAATGGTTTGTCTTACGCTATCGAAAACAGCAACTTTGGGGGCAGCCTGAAGTTACTGGATGTCAGTGCTGCCGATAATATCAATGCGCCACTACCTGTTGGCTCTTACGCTAGTATATTCGGCGATAACATCGTAGACGTTAGCGTAGTAGGAAATATTGCGTATGCTGTTGATATTAATGCAGGCTTATTATTAATAGATGTAACTGATAAGCAAAACCCAACGATACTCTCCCAGTTCGTCAATTTAGATGGTGGCGAAATTTCGACGGCAAAATTAGCTGTAGGAGCAAACAACATCGTATATATGAGTAACGCAAATAGCTTACTCGTGCTCGATGTAAATAATTCATTGTCCCCATCACTTCTGGCTACTTATTCCTTAAATGATGTGGCACTTGAGCTACACATTAACAATAATCTACTATTTGTTTCTGAAGGTAGCTTTGGGCTAGAAATAATTGACATTAGTAATCCAGCTTCGCCTCTACTTATAACCCAATATGTAGCAGCAGGTGAAGCGCACGATGTAAGCATTAATAATAACGTGGCATTTATTGCTGGCAATGGTGGTGGTTTGATATCATTAAATATTACTGACATCAATAATATTGTAGAAATTGGACGATATAACGGTTTTACTGAAAATGACTGGAATGGTGATAGTACACATGCTGTTAGTTCTGCTGGGGCACTTACCTATATAGCCGGCTTCCAAAGTGGTACATCGAATGATGTATTTAAAATACTTGATACAGGTGATGTCAACGCGCCAGTATTATCCAGTACTTTGACAATACCTCTGGGTACCGAAGATATCGTTATTGATGGAGATTTTGCTTACGTATTAAATAACACGGAAGGTGTACAGGTAATCAATATCAAGGACTCAACAAAGCCATTCCTTGTAGCCCAACATAATAATGCAGATTCATCGAAAGGTTTTGATGTAAGCAATAATCATATATTCCTGGCGGATAATAGCGAAGGCTTAAAAATATACGATTCATCTAATGACTTAGTCATTACTAATGAAACGCAGTCTGTTGCTGGTGTGGAATACACACTTTCCTGGTCTGTTGATAGATTAGTCAATGACCCAGAAATACAATGTGCTGTCCTTAAAGGGGCATGTGTCGTGACAGGTGTAGATTACCTCAATAAAACAGCAACCGTGTTCTGGGAGCCTTCGATATATAGTGGTGACTATGGCATTGTATTTGTTGTGGGCACACCAGGAACACTGACATCTGTTCGCTCTTCTATTAGTTGGGTGACCGATTTAGGCCCTGAGCCTGAACTTGAAGTGCTGTTTACTTATTCGGGAGTAATCGAACCGAACTTTGTTTTTGGCTCCGTAGCGCGGCATGATCTAACCATATCCGAAACGACTAATGTTCGAATCGAGGTAACATCATCGAGTTTTGACTCGCATATATACTTGTTTGAAGTCGGTTTCAATAATTTATATATAACTGATAACTCGGATATAAATGGTCCACTATCAGTAATTGAATTTGAACTGCTAACGGGTAATTATTTCGTTTCTATTGGCAACTCGCCCTTAAGTCAAAACGATGCAAACTCGATAGCAAATGGCAGTGAAGGTGGTGGCGATATCGGTGATGGTGCATATGAAATTAAGGTATTTAAGCTGCCAATTGATGATAATGGCGGCGGTGGCGGCGGGCCACCCATACCCCAATAGTCATTAAATGCTACAAACAAAATTTAAAACAGACACAAATACAAAACAGTGAGAATGACAGTGAAAAAATTAATTTTAATAACGATAGTAATATTACTTACAGCCTGCTCAGGTGATCAGGGTGAAGTGATTGCAACAGTGAACGGTAGAGATGTAACCTCAAACGAATTTGATGCCTATGTGGCTTTCAAGCGTATACAGATACGTGATGCTAAACACAAAACAGCATTACTTAACCAATACCTGGAACGTGACGCACTTAGTGATGCGATTGAAAGTAAATACGATGACTCAACTAAGATAAAAATTCAGGCTGAAGTAAATGACTTCAGAAGGCAAGCTAATATTAGTCGTTACTTCGAATCGTATTTGAAGGAAACCGTTACCGATCAAAAAATTCAGAATTATTATGCGACACATGAAGATCAGTACAGTGATACCAAAGTCCATGTTGCTCATGTATTGATTCGTTTAAAGAAGAACCTGTCTGAAACAGAACGTAAAGCAAAATTAACCGTTGCAACTGAAGCTTGGTCAAAATTAAAAGCCAGTGGCGACATGAAAAAAATTGCTGATGATTATTCTGAAGACAGAATTTCTGCAAAGAAGGGTGGCGACTTGGGCTGGCTTAAAAAAGGGGCTATCGACCCAGCATTCAGCAAGAAAATATTTGAAATGAAAAAGGATGAAATATCTGAGCCATTTGAGACCAGTTTTGGTTATCACATTGTAAAAATAATTGATGAACCAAAGGTGGTGAAAAAACCATTTGAAGCTGTGAAAGGTGATATCCGCTATTTACTCCGCCAGCAAACCAAACAGGCAAAATTAGATAGCTTGAAATCCGAAGCAAAAATAAGTTTACAAGATTAAATAATGAATAAATTTTTTCTCACATTGTTGGTGTTAATGAACAGCTTGTTAGTGTCATGCAATGACGGCAGTAGTGTTGCACCTGATACTAAAATGATATCCAGCACTGAAAATGTTGGCAGTCAGGTGTTGGCAACTATCGATGGTGTAGACATTAATGAATCGCAATTGGATTCTCTACTTATAAATATGTTTGGCAAATACAAAGCTGCGCAGATGGATGCAAAGAGTCGCCAGCGTGCGCTAGACAGTATGTTAGCCGGTTATGCTCTAACTCAAGAGGCACTGGGTCAATTACCTAAAAATCAAATCAATATCATAGAAGAAAAAACACGGCGCTATCGTGAAAACCTGCTCATCAATGCCTACATGCAAACGAAAATGGATGCCGCCACGCTAAGCAGCGAAAAGATCAAGGATTATTACAAAAATAATATTGAGGAGTTTGGCTCTAAATCGATTAAAGAGTATCAACTACTGACAACGCAAAAAGCTCTCGAAGAAGAGTCACGTGATAAATTTTTGGAGACAGTCTCCAAAAATAGAAAGAAAGAAAACCTTACTGCAATTAAAGAATCGCTCGAAAAACGAGCTTTCGACGTAAAGCTTCACACAGGTGTACTGGATAAAAACTTATTAGGCCAGCGTTTATATGCATTTATTGATTCACAATCATTAAATAAAATTTCTGAGATAACGTTTATTGATGGCAAACCTTATATCGTAATGCTTACCTCAATAAAAACATCAAAGGCTAAACCATTAAATGAAGTACGCGATACCATCAGAAAAAGCCTGGTGCTCAAACAATTAAAACAAACGATAAAGGAACAGTCTACAGTCGCCCTTGAAAAATCAAACATAGTTTATCGCGACAGGTAAAGGATTTATATACATCATGCGAATAATGAAGTTCAACAAAAAGCATTTGCTATCCATGTCTAGTAATAGATGGGTTCAGCTCTGTGCTCGCATAAAAAGTAATACCCTCATTATTCAAAAGACATTGTTCGTATTGGTTTTGTCATTCGCAATGACTGGGTTAAGCCACGCAACTGGGACCTATGAAGCCGAGTCGTCGGAAATGGAAGACGCATATGTTGAAAACATAGAAATCGGTTACAACGGTAGTGGCTATGCATGGTGTCAATATAGAGGAAGCCTGCGATGGAATGTTACCGTTGCGCAAGAGGGTGTTTATGAACTGAAATTTCGATATGCGCTAAAGCGTGGCAAACACAATCTAAATGTTTACGTAGACAATGCACTCGTACAATATAAGCAGGAATTCCAAAATACAGGATCATGGAGCACATGGGGCGAATCTAAACTCCGTGTTTTTCTAAGTGCAGGCACCCATACGGTTAAATTACACAATCGCTGGCATACCCACTTACTTGTTGACTCTCTTATCGTATCACCACTAACTTTGGCACAACCAAGCGTGGCCATAGGTGATAATTTATTATATGAAGCGGAAGAAGCACTGCTCAATCGGGTTAAAATTAAAGATAAAAAACAAGGCTTTACCGGAACAGGTTATATAAGATACAGAAAATTTGCCTATGCCGACTTTGCAATTGAAACAACACAGGCAGGTGAATACAACCTTCAATTACGTTACATGCAACCTAAAAAAATCTGGCGACTGGCTATTTTTGTCGACGGTATTCTTGATCAAATCGTAAGTCCACCTAAAACAGGCAACAATAACTGGCTGGAATATACTATCGATCATAGTTACACTTTTGATGCTGGTATACATGCAATTAAGATCGTTTCACTCAAGGGGAGTGAGGGCAAACTCGACTCGCTCACGCTTATTCCTATCAATGTGAATAGTGATAGTGACGGTGATGGTATTCCCGACAACGAAGATGCTTTCCCGGATGATCCAACTGAATGGGCAGATCTGGACGATGATGGTATTGGTGACAATTCCGACCTGGATCGGGACGGTGATGGTATCAGTAATGAATTTGAGGAGCTGCTCGGTACTGATCCTAATGACCCATTCAGTGTGCCTGGTGACCTGGATGATGACGGCATCCCAGACGTACTAGATGACGACCTCGACGGTGATGGCGTAACTAACGATTTAGATGCTTTCCCTAATGACCCATATGAATCCTCTGATCTCGACGGTGATGGCACTGGTGACAACGCCGATACAGATCGAGATGGTGATGGCATCAGCAATGACTATGAAACACAAGCCGGCACGGATCCCAACGATGCGAGTAGTACACCACCTGATTTGGATAGTGACGGCATTCCCGATTCTCTCGATGACGACCGTGATGGTGACGGTGTACTAAACACTGATGATGCTTTTCCGGATGATGCCACAGAATCTTCCGATCTTGATGGTGATGGCATTGGTGATAATACCGATACGGATCGTGATGGTGATGGCATCAGTAACGACTATGAAACACAGGTCGGCACGGATCCCAATGATGCGACTAGTACACCGCCTGATTTGGACAGTGATGGCATCCCTGATTCACTGGATGATGACCGCGACGGTGACGGCGTATTAAATACTGATGATGTTTTCCCGGATGATGCCAATGAATCTTCCGACCTTGATGGTGACGGCATAGGCGACAACGCCGATACCGATCGCGACGGCGACGGCATCAGTAATGACTTTGAAACAACACTGGGTTTTGATCCAGACGACCCCACAAGTGTTCCGATAGATTTTGATGGCGATGGTGTTCCTGACGCGCTTGATGTCGATCGTGATGGCGATGGTGTCTTAAATGCAGATGATGTATTCCCGGATGATCCAACAGAATCAGCCGACCTGGATGGTGACGGTATTGGTGATAATGCGGATACGGATCGTGACGGTGATGGCATCAGCAACGATCTGGAAACACAGGCCGGAACCGATCCCAATGATGCGACTAGCACACCACCCGATACAGATACAGATGGCATTCCCGACTCTCTTGATGATGATCGCGATGGTGACGGCGTACTTAATGCTGATGATGCCTTCCCGGATGACCCAACAGAATCCGCGGACCTGGATAGTGACGGCATCGGTGATAATGCGGATACCGACCGCGATGGTGATGGTATCAGCAATGATCTGGAAACGCAGGTTGGCACCAATCCGAATGATCCAAATAGCACACCGCCTGATCTTGACGGTGATGGCACACCGGATTCTATCGATACAGATCGTGATGGTGATGGCGTAAATAATGGTCAGGACAGTTACCCCGATGATGCAGCACGTACTCAGCTAGCTTCGGTGCAAAACTTAACAGTTTCCGTACAGGGTGTGCAGATTAACGTAGGTTGGCAGGCACTTGCTGAAACCAATGTGCAGGGTTATCAGTTACACCGCGCAGACTTCAATCAGAATAATTGGGCATTATTAAACACCGCTAATTTATTGTCGGGTACAAATTACGTCGATAGTGCAGTAGCGAATGGTCAAGCCTATGAATATCGGGTCATTGCCATTGATACAAATAATAATATCGGACTAACTTCAAATGAAGTCAGTCAATTTGTTATCTACAATCTAAACACCATTGAGACTACGCAATCGCAGTGGAACAATTTCAAAGCACAAATCAACTGGACATATACACCCGCAACAAACGAAACATTCAGGTTATACCGTCTGGAAGGGGCTAATCGAATATTGGTATTGGATAGCACAGAAACACAATACATTGATAACGCCAGTGTATGGAATGTGAATCAAAACTATGAACTGGTGTCCGTGCTGAGCTTTACCAATCCAGTCACATCAAACGTCGAACAAAAAGAAGGGGCAATTACAGCCATAACCCTAACGGCACTACCTGCAATCAATGTGGCACTGGCAAATGCTACCTTGACGAGTGCAAACACTTATCAAATCGAAATTCAAACTGGCACACAGTTAAGTATCAATGGATCATACGCAAATACTATTGGCGAAGTTACACTCACATTAACCTCATCAGAAGGAACATTAAGTGTTACCGGTAATAATGGCGAATTCCAGTTTGTCGTACGAAATGCAAATGCTGAAGTCATGACCATTACTCTTGCCGAAGCTAATGCGCCTGCTGATCGTAATATAACCCTAAATCTAAATGTTACACCCGATCAAACGCCATTAACTGTTCAGCTTGATGGTGCAGGAAGCAGTACCAGTGATAGTAACTTTGTTATCAGTGGACAGATTATCAATGCAGATTCAGGTGTAAGCACACTGGTCGCGAGCAGCAACCGTTACAGCGGACTAAGCTTTGGTTTGACTATTCTCGACAACAATATCTTTACTGGCGAGCTGCCTCTTAAAACCGGTGACAATCTCATCACTGTCAGTGCTGTTGGAAACCTGGGCCAGTCTTCCCAGGCAAGTATTACTGTCGAAAGAGAAGCGAGTGCAATACCCACCGTAGAAATAACTTCACACCAGAACAATCAGGTGGTAAACAGTAACCGCATTAACCTTCAAGGTCGATTGTATACTTCCGTCGATCTTGGTCAGTTACAGTTCTTCGTCAATGGTCGACCCGCCGTGGTAACCGAGGTACTGGCACAGGTTTACCAGTTTAGCTTTAATGATATCGAGTTAGAGCGTGGTTTTAACCGTATTGTCACCCTGGCGCAAACCCCGTTTGGAAATGTAGAAACAGCCATCATCATCTATTTCCAGGATCAGGTAACAGATCCTGCAGCACCATTAGAACTGGTTATGACATCACCGATTGAAGATGAAGTGGTTAATGACTTATTGCTCGTGGTACGTGGACAGTTGTTTAACGCCGGTGCTGAATCAGTACTAACCGTTAATGGTAACGAGACATCGTTGTTTGGTGATCCAGCAATCGGATTATTATTCAGTTACGCAATCAATCTGGAAAATATTCCTGAAGGCGCGTTCAGTATTAATCTGGTCGCCAGTTCAAGCGATAAAGATCCGATAACCAAAACGGTAACAATCAATATCGATAACCAGTCGCCCGTACTCACTGTTAACAATGCGCTGTCTGAATCGCCTGCGATTAATGAAGTACGTGAACAGCCATACCGTATTAGCGGTAGCGTCAGCGACATCAACCTATCGACACTCAGTATCAATGGACAGGGCTTAATCCTGCAACCGGCAACGGGCAATACCTATAGCTTCGACACAGGCATCAGTCTTATCAGTGGTGAGCAAACCACCGTTACCGTACTGGCAACCGATACGGCAGGCAATGAGTCCAGCCTCGAATACGAACTGTTGTCCAATCCACAAGCGTCGCTGGAACTTATTCAGCCACTGCCTGATACAGAGTACCGCACAACCGGCGCGACGCATGATATCGAATTCATCGTACGTGTTAATGGACTGAGTGGCGGCGAAAACTTAATCGTAATAGCCGGCACTAGCCAGCAAAGTTATGCTATCACGCAGGAAATCATCGATGGTATTCTCACCATCAATACTGCCGATACTATTGAGAAACTGCGTTTTGAAGTTCGAAGTGCCGCGGATGACATTCTGGTTAGCACTGAACAGGCAGTGAGTTTTATCAACGAAGATAACATTGCCCTGGCTTTAACAAAAACCGACCCAGCACGAAATGCAAACGACAGGGAACCGCACACCCCAATACAATTTTACTTCAACAAACCAGTCGTGCTGACAGACGTTAATGTTACCGTAAAACAAACTTATCACGGCAATGGTTACAGCAATACTGTTATTCCGGGCGCAGGTTTATCCGATAAGTATCAGGGTGACGTTGTTGAAATACACAAAGATCAGGAAGTGGTTCCCGGTGGATTATCCTTGCTGCCGGGCGAACGTATTGTTGAATTTTATCCTGACAAAGACATCAGTTTTGGCGCGGATGTCTTTGTAGATATTCAGTATCAAGGTAATGAGCTGGCTCGATTTATTTATCGCGTTCGTCCTAACCCGACTTATATGCGTTCAGGCGTGCTCGATCAAAATCAATTAACGCTAGGCGGTATGACTATATCGATACCCGAATTAGGCATAACGGGTACATCCGATGACCGAGGTTCAATCGTCATAACCGGTGGCCGAACAAACGATACCAATATCGCCTCAGGCCTGTATAAAATGGTGGCTAATCCTGATCAGGCAAACAGTGCTTACGGCACCGTTGAAAGGCTGGTTCGAATTGAAAACGGTATCCTCAATAAAGTACCACCCTTTAGTATCCCGGCGCTTAGTCCTGACGTCACGTACAAACAAATAAACAGCGGCGTCATTAATACATTAGCTGCCGGTGATTTAAGTATTGATGCCACACAGGCCACATTACGCTTTGCAGATGGCAGTAGCAGAGGCAATGTCCATGCCCAGCTAGTCACTATTTCCTCTAACATTTACAAGCCCGCCAATATCGATATCTCACCCCTGTGGATGTACAACCTGCAACCGGGTGCCATTGAAGTCAACGGTTCAGTCGATATCACCCTGCGCATGCCCAAATTATTCGGCAACATGAATTACCTGCCCGCTGACAACAGCCCGGTATTCATCATGGCCATGAACGAGCAAACACTGGAAGTCGAACCGGTTGGTATTGGCCTGTTAAACAACGAGATAGTCACCAACAGTGGTGAGCTAAATATGACACGACTGGATTACATCGGCGTTGCACTGGTGGATAAAATTTACTACGAACGCATGCATGCGGTTATTGCAGGGG
>Ga0316209_1000706_pt1 | contig 49041 bp, 40 predicted proteins | sample 6monopyrite_MG_FD_204945 | JGI IMG/M metagenome (GOLD analysis project Ga0316209, IMG submission 204945) | Microbial mat bacterial communities from mineral coupon in-situ incubated in ocean water Damariscotta River, Maine, United States -... | ecosystem: Environmental > Aquatic > Marine >...
ATGGACAATGCCAATCCATAACTGGAATTTGACTTTGTCTCAACTGGCGGTATATTTTGAAGGCCGGTTAGATAACGTTCTGGATATTTAGCCGGTTATGCTGACACAGAATTTTGAACAGTCTCGACACAGAATTTTGAACAGTCTCTCAGTCCTTCCGATACTGTTCTATTTTACGAGTCCATCCCTATAGTTTGTTTTATAGTGTCACTTATTTCTGGATCAATTAATGCTATTCCCGTAGTTAGTTGTTGAAGAAATTTTTCTCCCATTTTTTCTGCGGCCTCATATGCCAGTATAAGATCACCTGGTCTGCCATCAATGAGTATTTCAAATAACTGCTCGGCCTGTGCCAGATCACGCTTTATTTTTTCAGTATCTGCGGCTCGTCTTCTCTGGCTAATTACCAGTTTATGAAATGCAAAGCGAGCTGGCGCGGGTACGTTGATAAAAATGCCGTGTTTATAAAGCAGTGTTGCTGGCTGAATATCATCTAGTAAATAATCTAGAAATCGAACCGGTGCAGCGAATGCAGACAAGGCACTGATCTCAACTGGTTTTGCAGTTTCTCTACCTCGCATCGGCGTTAATAGTTCAACCATCAATTCCTGTCCTCGAATTTTGAATTGAGTCGATGGTGATTTTCGGTTGAGCGCGGGTACTTCTATGAAACCCATGCCACTGTCTAATAATATATTCGATAAATTAATTAGCTTTTTATTGCGGGGGAAGATAACAGGAAATTTATAATCACTGGCAAGGTCAATGTCACGGGTTTGTAATTCACTGTGCCAGGTGACACCCAGCATATTGGCATAAGCACGGAATGCCAGGGTTCCAATCACTATGCCACCGGCGAGAAATATACCGGAACGTTCCAGTAGGGAAATAACTTTTCCCTCATTGTCTGGTATTGCTGTAGCGCCACCTGCAATTAGCATGGCAACCAGGCGTGCTCGTACTAGCCGATCATCTTCAGTGGACTCCCACAGGCTACGTTCTTCATCTATTTTATCCAGTAGTTCAGGGGTTTCTTCGCCAAGATAGTGTTCACTGCGTCGTGTGCCGAGGCTGATGTATAAATACCAGTAGTTCTTGCCAGCAACCTTCTTTGACTTAAACGATATATTGGCGCCATCTGGCGCAGGGTGGACACACTGCTGCATAAGTTCACTATATTGTAGTGTGACTATATCGGGTAATCTCTGGATTCTAGTCATATTTAGCACCTGTTTATACCGCAAGTATAGCTCACTCGCGGTATAAATATAACTTGTTGTATTTAATGTGTTTATATGGATAGCATGGTGTTTATATAGATAACATGTTGCTTATATAGTGTTTAACTTATACCGCAAATAAATCTGAATGCGGTATCCGTTAAATTGGGGAAGGTTTAGAGAACAATATTCAATAACTTACTTACAAATCACTATTGAAAACAGAGCCTCACCCTGCAAATTTTGAACGTATTAACTTATGCAATTCCATAACCACCAGTATCAAAAATGACAACCCCAGCAGTTGTAACCAGTGCTGCAAAGACACTGGCTGGATATGCAGCACATCACTGATCCAGGGTGTGTACATGGCTCCGATATGAATCAGCTGTGCCATTAGAGTACCAAGCAATAAAATTTTATTGCGTAGAGGATTATGTTTAAACGCCGAAAGAGTTTCAGAGCGGCTGTTAAATACGTGAATATTTTCAAACAACACCATCAGCAGCAAAGTGCCATTGCGGGCTTCGTCGAGACTGTAACCCTGCGCCAGTAAACCCTGAAACAGAAAAAAAGCGGCGCTGCCAATTACCAGTGCTGAAATTATTACGCGCTCGATCATCAGCCGATTAAATATGGATTCTGCTGGCGATCTGGGTGGCTGTTTTAGCTCGTGTCCTTCTGCGGGCTCAAATGCCAGCGCCACATCCTGAATGCCATTGGTGACCAAATTCAGCCACAATAGTTGAACAGCCAGTAGAGGCAGATGCAGGCCGGTTAACAGTGCCAGAGTAAATAGAACAATTTCTGCAGCGCCGGTGGAGATGAGCAGAAATATCACTTTACGCACATTGCCGTAGGCTACTCGTCCTTCTTCGATGCCGGCGACTATGGAGGAAAAATTATCGTCGGTGATAATAAGATCCGCTGTTTCGCGAGCCACATCGGTGCCACTTTTACCCATGGCCACACCAACATGGGCGGCTCGCAGGGCAGGGGCATCGTTTGCGCCGTCGCCACTGACTGCTACGAAGTGACCCTGACGTTGCAGTGAGTGAACTATATCCAGTTTCTGCCGCGGCTCTACCCGGGCAAATAGGTGACAGTTTTTAACCAGTGCATCCAGTTCTTTTTCATCTTTGGCCTGTTTTAGCGCCGCCCCATTCACTATATTGGATTCACTGACTTCCAGTTCCAGCTGTCGGGCTATGGCCAGTGCCGTTGAGGGATGATCGCCGGTGACCATGGCAACTTCTATGCCTGCGGCTCTGCATTTTTTAATGGCATCCAGCGATTCATGGCGCAGCGGGTCAATCATGCCCACCAGTGCCAGCAGGGTGAATCCTCTCATATGCTCTTTGCTGAATACTTCATTCTGCTGTAGCTTCACTGCTCCTGTCGCCAGCACCAGCACTCTGTATCCCTGTTGCGCCAGTTCTGTTGCCCGGGCTTCTATCTGCTCTGCATCGATGGGGATATCACCTGTTGCGCTCGCCATCTGGCTGCACATGGGCAGCACTTTTTCCAGCCCGCCTTTAACGAAGCCGGTGGCAACCCCATCAACGGTATTCAGACTGGCAGAAAACAGATGCTCGGATTCAAATGGAATGGTTTCCTGTTCGGGAAATGTATTTAACATTTCTGCGCGGATAAAGCCGGCCTTATGTGCCATCACCAGAAACGCCACATCGACGGCGTCACCGTGGTGTACCCATTCATCTTTTCGGCGACCAAAAAAACCTTCATTGGGTAAGATGGCTGCCTGACAGATTCTTTGCAGCAGAGCTGCATCGGTGGCTGCGATTTCACCTTCGGGCTGCATGCCTTCGCCGCTAATATTCCACAGCTCTCCTGTTGGCAGTGCGATGTGTTTTACTGTGAGCTGATTGACCGTCAAGGTACCGGTTTTATCTGTGGCAATAAAGGTGCAGGAACCCAGTGACTCCACGGCTACCAGCCTGCGGATAATGACATTGCGTCTGGACATGCGGCGCATGCCAATGGCCAGAGCGACGGTCAGTGCTACCGGCAGGCCTTCGGGAATAGCGGACACTGCCAGCGCTACCGCCAGTAAAAATACTTTACTTAAATCCATGCCCTGCATCAGAGCAACCAGACCCATCACCAGCGCAATAATTGCCACAATAATGGCGATTAAGTGAGTAAAGCGTTCCATGCGTAACATAAGGGGCGCTTTGCTCAGTGGGCTGCCAATTACCGCAGCGGCAATATTGCCCAGTTCGGTATGCAGTGCGGTGGCCATCACAATTCCCGAGCCCCGGCCTCGATCAACCAGAGTCCCGGCAAACGCCATATTGTATCGATCAGCCAGTGCTGCATCTTCATCCAGTATGGGTTCGATATGTTTTCTCACTGGCAGGGATTCACCGGTTAAGGCGGCTTCGGAGATTTCCAGATCATGGCTGCTGAGCAATCTCACATCAGCCGGAATACGATCCCCGGATTCCAGTAAAATCAGGTCGCCGGGCACCAGTTCTGTGGCGTTAATTTCATAGACCTCACCTTTGCGTAATACGCGGCAGCTGGTCGTAACCATTTGCTGTAATGCGCTGGCAGCCTTCTGTGCCGAATATTCCTGAACTGTGCCGATAATGGCGTTGATCACTAATACCGCCAGAATAAAACCGGCATCGGACCATTCTTTTATGGCAATAGACATAATGGCCGCAGCCAGCAATACATATATAAGGGGGCTTTTGAACTGGCGCAAAAAAATAACGGCCATGGCTGGCGGTTTGCTGGTGGGGAGAATATTGGCACCATAGTGCTGCCGGCGCTTATTGGCTTCGTCGTAGCTTAGTCCATGGGGGGATGCGTCCATGGACTCGAGAGTTTCATTTATAGAAAGACTATGTGGAGGAAGCTCTGACATTTTTATTACTTCAACCCGGTAACAGATTTTGTTTAAAGCATTTTCTTTTCTCAGAATAAGCCAGGCTCATAGATGGATCAAGCTTATATGGTCTAAAAATTAAAAAGATACAGAGATATTTATAACAGAGAAAAATGTAATAAACAGCAAGCAACAATAAAATGTTAGCATAAGATATTATGGAAAATAACATCACACTGCCCATCTGGATTTTTTCTCTACTCCTCATATTTTCAGCCATTATGGTGCTCGACCGATTTTTAATGCCGAGCCTGCGCTGGTATTTGCGCCGCCGTGTTAATAAAGTTATTGATGAAGTCAGCTCTCGGCTGGATATAGAAATTCGTCCGTTTCAACTTACTCGTCGGCAGGGGCTGATTGATCAGCTGGTATTTGATGATAAGGTTATTGCAGCGGTTAAAGATTATGCGACAGAGAATGAAATGCCAGTAGTGGTTGCTCAGGAAAAAGCAAAGCGGTATGCGAATGAGATTGTGCCGTCTTTTAATGCGTATATTTATTTCAGGCTGGGCTACTGGCTGGCAAGAAAATACGCGCGTTTAATTTATCGTATTCGAGTTGGATTTTTTGATAATGAGGGTTTAAAAAAAATATCCCAGGATGCCAGTGTAGTATTTGTGATGAACCATAGAAGTAATATGGATTATATTCTGGTTTCATTTCTTGTCGCAGAAAAAACCGCTCTGTCTTATGCGGTGGGAGAGTGGGCACGTATCTGGCCGTTGCAAACTTTAATAAAATCAATGGGTGCATTTTTTGTGCGTAGAAATTCGCGCAATGCGCTTTATCGCAAAGTGCTGGAACGTTATGTGCATATGGCTACCCGAGCCGGTGTTTGTCAGGCCGTTTTTCCTGAAGGTGGTTTAACAAAAAATGGTTGCCTGCGAGAAGCCAGGTTGGGTTTTCTGGACTACATGTTAAGAGACTATCACGCAGAAATTGATAAAGATATTGTGTTTGTGCCTGTTGGCATAAATTATGATCGCGTGATTGAAGATCGAAGTTTAATTAGAAAGCTTGACCCTGATGCAGTTAAGCGTAGCAAATGGTTTGTTATTAAAACCACATCCGGATTTATTTATAAAATGGCCATGCTGTCGAGAAAAATGCGCTGGCAAAGATTTGGTTATGCCAGTGTCAATTTTGGATTGCCTGTTTCTGTTAAACAGTATTGTGCATCGAATAATATCGACTTCAGTCAATACGAGCAGGAGCAACGTTTTGAACAGGTAAAAAAACTGGCTGACTTATTAATGAAAGGCATTGGTGATGTAGTACCCGTATTGCCCGTTGCATTAATTGCTGAGATTCTTTTACAAAATAAAAATGAATGGAAGAGTGAGCTGGAATTAAAATCACAGGCGATGCAAAGAATTGATGAATTAAAATCCAGCGGCGCGCCGATCAATATTTCATCCAGTGCCTGTGAAGGCGTGCTGGCCAATGCTTTAACTATGTTGATAGCAAGAGGGCTGGTTGATGAAAAAGAAAACCTGCTGCAAGTTGAAGCTGAATCGCATTTGCTGCTTGAATACTATGCGAATTCAATCAGGCAGTGGCAGTGAAAATAAATCATCAGGATATTTCCTGTTACTATAACCCTGTTAATATAGCCCTGTTACTATAATCCTATTACGATGTTGAGAATTTATGAAAAAAACATTTAAACTAACTCACGAAAAACTTAAAACTCCGAGACTGGTTGAATCCATTAAACATGAAGTTAAAAAATATATAAAAAGAGAACGCAGAAGAACATTGCCTGATAATGCAGATTACTGGGACTTTGATTGTCGATTCGGCAAAGAAGAAGAAACCAGTGAAGCTATTCATATGTCGGAGATCAATAAATCGATTAGCTGGGCCGAGTCAGAGCAACTGGAATCTTTTTATCTGGAGATACTGGTCAAACCCTGTCAGCGAAAAAAAATGCCACCCAAAGAATAAAGGAATCACTATGTCAGAAGTAACCGTTAAAGGCAGTTGTTTATGCGGCTCTGTAAAATATGAAGTAACTGGAAAAACAGAGAGATTTTATCATTGTCATTGTGGGCGATGTCGTAAGGCAACAGGCACAGGACATGCGAGTAATTTATTGATCTCACCGCAAACGGCGGTTAGCTGGATTGAAGGTGAAGCATTGCTGTCACGTTATAAAGTACCGGAAGCAGAAAGATTTTATAATTGTTTCTGTGAAAAATGTGGTGGCCCCATGCCGCGTGTTGTGCCCGAACTGGATGCGGTATTGATTCCCGCCGGTTCACTTGACACGCCACCACCGATTTTACCTCAGGGGCATATTTTCTGGGATTCACGATCTGAGTGGTCATGCTCTGATGAGTTGCCTGTTTATGCAGAATACCCCCCTGAAGCATAATTTAGAATGAATATCTAACTGGAAGGTACGGCTGGGTGCGCGAACTTTTCTGCTTAAAACCCAAAACGCATTGGCACGTTAAAGCCAAACTGAAAATCAGGGGAATCCTCGGTTAAACCAATTCCCAGTGAAGTATTTAATGAGAGCTTATTATTAAGTGCATAATTAAAGCCAAGATTTAATGTTGCAGTGGTTAGATTCGTTCCAGATAGATCCTGTCCATTTAATCTGGTTTTTTTTGTCCATGACTGACTGAACCCGAAGCTCCAGCTGCTTTTAAAATTTAGAGCGATGGATGTGCCGAGAGAAAAACCAATCGTATTACCGGGCTTTATACGGCCAATACTTTTCTGGTCATCGAAGTTATAAGTGTATGAAAAGCCTCCATAGTAGGCGAGTGGGTCATCCACTGTGACTGCGGTATAAAAGATATTAACCGCATTAAAGCCTGAACCGGTTGAATGATTTTCCGGGTCTGAATATTTATAGGGATCCTGGCCTGTTGTGGTTTTCCATCTGGCGGCAATCAGGCTATCCGGCAGCCATTCGTGATCATTTGTCCACTGGTAACTGAGCCCCAGAGTGAGATCCCCCGCGCCGGTGTCGTAAAAATTTTCTTCGTCAGTATCTGCCTTTACTCGGGATATGTTTAGATAGTTCCACGCCACACTGGTTTCAAATTGCAGGTCATAGGGTAAGCCCTTTCGCCACCCAAGTGATAACTGTGTTGTGTCTCTTCTTACTCTTTCGGACACGATGTCACCGACCACCACCACCGGGAATATAGCGAAGCCATCAATAATAATGTTATCAGTAGCGGCATTTATAGTGGTGATGCCAAAATCCATTACCGATGTATTAAGTGGTAAAACCAGGTTGCCACGTTCCAGTAGCTGGCGCTCAAAAGCTTTTTCTGCCAGTGTGTGTTCTGTTTTACTGATGTTGTCTTCGATATTTTTTGTTGCTGCTTCAGGCGTTTTATCCGGCGGCTGATTTTGCAGCGACTGTTCTACGATTTGCTTAATTTTATCCTGATTTTTTATAGTCTCAACTTCGCCTTCAAGTAGCTCAATACGTTTGATTAATGTTTTGATAATGCCATCGCGGTGTAAAATGGCATCTTGAAAAACCTGAAACTGTTGTTCAATGGCGTTCAGTGAGAAAGCATTAGTAGAAAAAATATTTATAACAATTATGCTGATAAAAACAGTCAGTTTTTTTATCATGGTAAAATGACTCGACTTCGGCGCGTGACAGGCAGGAAGGAAGAATAACTGCTCCAGTCTATTTTGGTTAAGTCATTAATATTGATGTCGTCTTTGGTCGCATGAAAATCATGCTGCTTAAAATCTTTCTGTTGATCAGATGTGACGTAAAAAGCAATGCGGCTTTTCCATACCTCGTAGAGTCTATCTCTGGTTAATGAAATATTGCCAAAAGCAGGGTCGCCAATGTAGAAACGATCTCCCACCCGGCCACGGTAGACTACAAAATGATCCAGTCCATAGAGGCGAATAGGCAGGATGGCAGGTTGTTTTTTGTCAGCCAGATCGGTGATAGACATTTTTCCGTAGCCTTCACCACTAAAGCCAATGGCTTCTACAAATCGTTTAAGATCAAGTAACGAAAATCCGCCTCTGGCTCGAACTCTGTTAACTTTTGTGGTGCGTAATAACGCGTTGGCGACGGTTTTTTCGTTTAGTGGTAAACCGTGATACCAGGTCATCAGAGTGCTCAGAGCTGCCGCGCCACATGATATGTCCCATTGCTGGCGAACAAGCTGTTGCTGTTTTAATTCCTTCCAGCTTTTTACAGGAACATTAAAATAACCAAAGTCTCCAGTAACATCTAGCGTTAGTGCGTGAGTTTTAAAACTAACCAGCAGGACTAGAAATAATAATCCGCTTTTATGGGGTGGGAACAGGGGGGATTGCGCCATTTAATAAATTGAATTGTTGAATGCTGCCAATAGTGGAATCAACATTGATATTTAAGTTAAGTAATACGTTAATTGGTGAATTAACCGCATTGATATTAATGAGACTGCTAAGATTTTGTTGTGCGTTATCGGCAAGAGAGAGACTGTAATTTTGCATGGAGGGTTGCCACTGGATATCACCTTCAACAACAATACGAGTGCCCCGTGATGTTAGCTGATCAATCTGGATAGGTATCTTAATATTACTTGCGCCTGCAGTTACATCATCCAGTTGTGCATTGGATAAGGGTTCAGCACTTTGCACAGTGGCAGAATAAAAAATAGAGCAAAGATAAAGTAGAAGGTAAGAAAGCCGCATCCATGACTCCGTGAAAATATTTATCATTTAGTGAAGCGAGTTAAAGCTTAGCGAAATGTAATTTGGTTGTCCATATAGTTATGGATTTTATTTTTTTTATCGTTATACTATTTTACTCCACATCCGTGTAAGCCTGTATCCGAGATGCTGCTGTAAAAGTTTTTACCAGAAGTTGATTAAATTTTTTGTAATTTGTTACATTAGTAATGTAAACAAATTAACAGATAATTAAATAATTAAATGTTTAAACTGGAGGAATGGACGTGCACAAATCATCGAGTCTACTTTTTATTTCTTTTATCCTTTCGAATAGCCAGCTGAGCTATGCAGAACTCACCCCCATATCAGTTGCAGATTTAGATCGCCTTACAGCAGGTAAGGCTGATTACTTAACCGCCAGTGGTGGAGCGGTAGTGGGCAATGACTCATCTGCTGAAATTAGTTCCATTGGCACTGTGACTCTGGACAGTCAGGCTCAGGAGGCAGCGAAGGCGCTCAATATTGTTAACAGTTCTGAATCAACTGTTGCCAATGGCCTGAATATCTGGGACGGTCAGATGGATCGTGTAAGTGACGGCTCCAACGGTTCTAACTCTAACGAAAGGCATATTGAACAGAGCAACAATATAACCCAGGATCAGCGACGTGTGGCCTCACTGCCGAGTTACAATCGCCCGGAAGCTAACATTGAAGAAACCTGGAATAACACGGGTTCATCAAGCAGCTCGGCTACGAGCAATGAAGTCAGTAATGTAACGGATATAACAACCACTTCCAGTTCAATGAAAACCAGTACTGCCGCGACAGTAGACGCCCTGTCTACAATACTGGGTCAACAGATACAGGCAGGTAAAGGCATCGCTTTGTCAGGCCAGATTGAAGCCTTTATAGATGGTGGGGATTTTAATATCACTCTGGAAGGTGATATTGGTGGTGCAATTGGTGCAACGGTTTCTGTGACACTGAATCTGCCTGAAATCACACTGGATGCAGAAGCATCGGGTTGTGCTGCTATGAATGGTTCATGTACGGCAAATGGCACCACTGAACGACTCGATGAAACTCTGGTCGATAAGTCCACCAGTTTTTCACTCCAAACCAGTTCTTCAAGTGCTGAAGAATATGCCGAAATGGGTTCAACCTTAACCCGTTCTGCATTTGAAATCGAAGGTGCTTTAGCAGAATACATTGTGGTTGATAATTCTCAGTTGGGGGTGACAACGGATTACTCTGTGAATCTAAGCGGTGCCGCGCAGTCTAATTTAAGCTCATTAAATGTTGTTAATGCAGCGGGCAGTGCTGTGGCGAATGGCGTTAATATTGGTCGCAGTGATGGCAGTACACAGCTGGCCATGACCCAAAGCAACGTTATCGTTCACAGCCGTTAGCCAAAACCATGCGTATGGTTATAAGGGGATGGGCATTCGTACTCATCCCTTTTTCTGTTCAGGTTGGAGCGGTTCAGCCACTCGATCTCCAGGCACTGGATCAGGTTACTGCGGCGGGTGTAAATGCTCAGCTTAACTGGATTCAGCGAGAGGGAGAAACCGTAGTTGCCAATGGTGCAATCGCGGAGGTTAGCATGTCATCCAGTGCTAATCTGCAAGGTGCAGTGCAGAACAACACAAGCTCACTTAATATCATTAATATTGCTGCAACAGATAATGCTCAGTTGCTTAATATTGCGGTGATTGATGATGATATTAATCTTCTCGAACAATCTAACTATTTAGAACAGGATGCACGATTTGTAGGTCGTCTGGGACGCACTCTTTCAGGTGGTCCCACTGTTTTTTACAGCTATGGTCGGGGTTATAGCAATGTTTATAGTCAGGGCTATACCGAAGGCGTTATCCAGATTGACAGAAATTTTTCTTCTGTTTATGAGCGAGAAGATTTAACTGCGGGTGTGCCCAAATGGAACCCACTCCAGGACTTTACCTTTTCTCTGGGGAGTTGGAATGCCGGTCAAACTGCCCCTTTTGATCTGGGTTTTGATTTTATTGCGGAAGTCGCTGGAGTAAAAGGGGGAATTGCAGCAAAAGTGGAAGATGTTGTTTTATTCGGCCCTGCTATTGATTTTGGATCCATTCGTTTTTTTGGTGATGATGTCATTCTCCAGCCTGGTTTCTTTACCTTGCCTGCTGTTGATTTCGGTACCGCAACCTTTGAAGCCTGTGCAGTCGGCTGCATTAAAGGCAGTAAAGACCTTGGGGTAGTGGGAGGGGGGACGATTATGCCTTTCTCCGACATCACTCTGGCTGATGCTAACCCCTTTAAGGATTGGGATCTTAATGCTGGTTCAGGCATTGCCGCCATTGGCCAGGGAGAAGTCACGGTAACCGGCCCTGGTGCTTTTATTGATATCGGCTTAACCATTGATATGAATGAAATTCTTGGCCCGGTTACAGATTTATTTGACAATGTTATTTCCAGTGGCCCGATTGCAGATGGTTTCAGTGAAGTATTTGGAGTCAATATTTCAGATAAACTGGGTAGCCTGAAATTCCCCGTGATTAGCTTGCAGGAGCGAGTAACCATACTGGATCCAGGGCCTGCACAAACCTACCAGATTGATGGCGATGGTTTATGTATAGTCTTTGGTGCGCCGAGCTGTGAGCTGAGCCGAGTGCTCACCCTTAGAACGACCTCTGAGCAGGATGATACTTTAACTGAACAGTTTGAGCGTTATGAAAATACACAGATGGAAGCATGGGAATATGAAGAGACCATTGTTTTTGTTCCCGGTAATATTGATGATGCTCAGGCAGATTTAATCGTCACCACTGAATCGAAATTGACCCATATAAAAAATAACAGCACGCTGCTGACCGATGGCGCGCAACGTAATTTAGCCGCAATGAATGCAGTTAATGCGGCCAACGCTGTTATTGGCAATTCAAGTAATTTTATTACTGGTAGCGCACAGGCTGGTATTCGCAGTCAGTCTAATCGATTTGTGCAATATAGATAAAAAATCATATTTAATCAGATCATCCCTGGCGGCAAAACAGCCGATGAAAATGCGTGCCATGACATTTGGCACAGGGAGGTATATGCCCGGCTTTCTGAAAGTGAAGCTGCTCACCGCAGGCATCACAGATAAGCACACCAGGGCCGGTTAACTCACCAGTATGATACTCGGCATTTTCGGCGGCTAACTTTAATTTTGAAAGCTCAACCGTTGTCTGGTCTGCGGCCTCTTTAAAATATTCGAGTAGATAGTCTTCGGCAATTTCTGTTTCTAAAGCCAGCCATTTTTTAAAGTCGTGGCCGGTTTCTGCCATATAGCCCGCGGCTTCTTCAAGGTCGCGTTTCAGGTAGTCTGAAACTTTTTCGGTTTCTTCTTCGCTTAGCTCACCCAGTTCAGATATTTTATTTCTGCTGACATCAATGAGTTTATGCAGCGCAGGGCCGGTTTTTTCTTTCAGTAAACGAGCTTCCTTCACGGTGAAGAGTAATAATTTTTCATAGGCTTCGCCCAGCCCTTCGGAAGGAAAACGTGCAGAGGAATGTTTGTTCACGAGCATCTCCTTAAGTATATAATTTAGATATACGCCTGTTGGCAGAAATGTTTATTGATCTTGAGCAAATGATGCTGCTGTTTAAATAGAAAAAATTACAGCACCTTTATTATTCATTTGTATTTGGAAAAACTTCTCTGGTTGCCCAGCGAGCAAATTCTTCGCGGCTGCAACTGTCTGCGGTATTAAATCTCTGGCCTTCAACGATGCGATAAATGACCATATCGTTTTCTGGATTAGATGAACAGGATTCATCAATAATACGCCGCACTGACCATTCGGGACCGTGGCGTCCATTGGTATAAAAATGATTCAGCTGAATTTGCTGCGGTGTTAATTGCTGGTTTTTTGCGTGACTGAGACTCAGTTGCATAACTCGTTGTAAATCTTCAGTGGTGACATCCATAACCAGATCCATATCTTCCAGAGCCTGCTCAATGGCCTCTTTGTTAATGACATTGGCATGCCCCTTGTCTTCCTGTGTCTGCTGTTCGGTAAAGCGCATCATTGCGGCCACGGGGTAACGCCGCCAGGGAAAGAAGTTGTTAAAGATTACTGCGATGAAAAATATAATCAGCACATTAATCAGAACAGGCGTCAGCACATAATTAAAGCCAAGCTCGTGAATGGAAGAGCCACCCACCACTGCGGCCAGTGCCGTTGCGCCACCCGGTGGGTGCACGCAGCTAAGTAAATGCATGCCGCCAATGGCCAGACCGACAGCAAGCCCCGCAGCAATAAATGGGTCGGGCACCAATTTGTAACAGCTGACGCCTATAACTGCAGAGACCAGGTTGCCACCAAGCAGAGGCCAGGGCTGGGAAAGTCTGCCGTGGGGAACAGCAAACACCAGCACCGCCGCCGCGCCCATTGAAGGCACAATCAAAGCCGAACCTTCAGCACCGGTAAACTGATAACTGATAGCGCTAATTAGCGTGATGCCTATGATGCCACCCAGACTGGCGACCAGCTTTTCTGCGGAACTGACAGAATCCATCTCAAAAGCCATAAATCTGCGTATGCGTTGTAACCAGCCTGTTGAGTCTTTAGATTCAGTCTGTGTTTCCATCAAAGCCCTCCGGAGCTTTTAACTTTAGAACGTGCCCTGGGGCGTCTTTTTTATCGTCTAACCTTGAGTTGAAAATCATATTAACAGGAAATTCATAAGGGCTATATAGAACCTGTCGATGGCAGGGTATTCAGCGGCTGTTTGAAAGTGCATGACTGTGCTGCTCTCTGCTGAGTTTCAGATCGAATAGTTATAATTTCTATCTCCTCACTCATTTGGGTGGAGCAGGGAAGATAATACAGTGTATAATTATATGCTTATATAGAATATATCAAACAAGGAATTTAAATGAGAAACAAAGTAACAAGTACGATTTATGCAGGATTACTTGCTTTGGCAGTGACGGCTCCAGCAGCTGCGGCGACTATAAATGTAAATTTCAGTGGTTATGGCAATTCGATTGACTACGCATTTACAACATCATTTGATGGCTCTCAATGGTCAGGCACTTTTGATTCAGCTACGTTTAATGTTGGCTCTTCCAGCACAACTTACGACTCATCAGCTTACACTTTGCAGATGGGGTATATCGGTGAAGTCAGCACATTTGAAATATACAATGGTGCCAGCTTAGTTTCTCAAATGGTTTTTGATGGTAATGCCTATATTACAGATGGTGCTTTTGATGGCACAGGTGGCATTTTCGAAATGTTTTATTATGGCGATCAAAATACCTATTCAGCGGCTAATTATGCTTTCTCTTCACCTGTAGATGGTTCTGGAAATATTAACCCCATGCTTTATATTTCTGGTGGTCCAACTCCATTTGGCGATCTTCAGATGACTAATGTATCGGTATCTACAATATCCGCAGTTCCTGTACCTGCAGCGGCCTGGTTATTTGCTTCAGGGCTTATCGGCATGATAGCTATTGCACGTCGACGCGTATAAATAAAGCGATTCGATAATTGAAAGAGGCCGGCTTAATAGCCGGCTTTTTTATGTGGATAAAATAGTAATGCTGTTTTTTCAGCTCGTTCGTCGCCACTATTAGCTCAGAATGTACATGATTTTGTTCAATGATATATAATCTCAGGCGCTCACCTGTTTGTGATTATATTTTTAAAGATGAGACAGGATGTTTTTTCAGATAAATCAAGTAAAACAATAAAACTATTAGGGTTATAGTGGTGAATAAAAAAATTCTTGCAGTAGATGACGAGATATCATTACTTATGTTTATTGATGATTTTTTAAGTCGCTATAGTTATTCAGTCACTACCTGCACAGATGCGATTAAAGCTATTGATATAATTAAGTCTGAAGTAGATGGATTTGACCTGATTATTACTGATCAAACTATGCCCGGTATGACTGGCCTGGAATTTGTAAAGCAGATAAGAGCATTAAAAAATAATGTACCCGTTATATTATGCAGTGGCTACAACGATGTGATTGATAAAAATGAAATAAAAGATCATGGCGTATCATTTTATCTTCAAAAGCCTGTGGGCAATGCACAATTGCTTAAATGTATTGAGCAACTGCTTCCGTAAATAACGGATTATTTTTGTTAAACAATGTTACCAACTTCAATATGAATAAATCATTATTATTGAACTGGATTAACGCTGTATATCAGGAAAATAGACAAACAGGTAATCGCGCAGCTATCGTGCTGTCGGGTGAATCATTATTTTGTATTGAAACAGTCAGATGTTTTATTAATCATTTACGCTATGAATCCGTCATCTGGGTGTCACCGGAATTAGAACATGCCATCGTGCCTGAAAAAGCCAGAATGTTACTGGGCAGAGAATGTGATGCTCTTGTGTATGATGCCGGCAGTCAATTTAATATTGATGCATTTGGAGCCGTGTCGGGTATTGTGAAATCTAAAGGCATGATTTTTTTACTGGTGCCAGACAGAAAGAAATCAGCCAGTTATTTAAGTGACAGCCGGTTTTTTAATCGCGCACTGAATTCCAGTCATAAATATTCGAATGTTTATTTTTTAGAAAAAAATTCGGCTCTGCCTGATATTCATCAATGTCAGCAGAATATTGTCGAACAATCAGTAAAAGTTGATTATCCCTTTCGCACATTAGATCAGCAACGAGCGGTGCAGGCTATTATTAAACATATTGCTGAAAAAAAAATCGGGATTATAGCTTTAACTTCTGACCGAGGTAGAGGCAAGTCATCGTCACTTGGTCTTGCTGCTGGCATGTTATTGCAGCAGCCTGTTAAAAAAATAATTATCACAGCTCCCAGGCTATCAAATAGCGCACCTGTTTTTCATCATGCTAAAGAAATATCTTCAGCAGAAGAAATATCTGCGGGAAAAATTATTTTTAATGATGCCAGTATTGAATTCATTGCTCCCGATATTTTATTAGAAAAAAAACCAGCAGCAGAAGCTGTTTTTGTTGACGAGGCTTCAGCTATTCCATTACCGATGCTGGAAAAAATGCTGGATGCATTTCCGCTTATCGTGTTTTCAACTACAGTTCATGGCTATGAAGGCACGGGTCGAGGCTTTGCTCTTAAATTTAATAAGGTATTAGATATAAAAAAACCGGGCTGGCAGAAGATTGAACTGGATACGCCGATTCGCTGGATTAAAAATGATCCAGTAGAAAAATGGATTGGCAGTATGTTGTGTATGAATGCAGAGTTACCATGTGTTGCTGAGCTTAATGAAATTAATAAAGATGAATGTAATTTTCAGCTTGTTAATCGAGATAAGCTGTTAAAAGACGAGTCTAAACTAACCACTCTGTTTGCTTTGCTGGTGTATGCCCATTATCGCACTCAGCCTTCTGACCTGGTTTATATGCTTGATAGCGATTCGATTAGAATTTATACGCTGGAATTAAATAATAAAATATTGGCCGTAACTCTTATTAATGAAGAAGGCGGTTTTGATAAGAGTTTATCTTCACAAATATATAAAGGTGAGCGCCGCCCCCAGGGACATTTGCTTGCACAGACATTAAGTTTTCATGCCGGTTTTGAATGTGCGGCCAGTTTAAAATATGCAAGAGTGATGCGTATTGCCGTGCATCCTGAATTACAGAGGCAGGGGCTGGGGTCTTATTTATTGCAGCAGGTTATTAATCAGGAGCAGGTCATAGGCATGGATGCCATAGGCAGCAGTTTTGGTGCGACTGTTGAGTTATTAAATTTCTGGAATAGATTAAGTTTTGAAATAGTGCGTACAGGTTTTACCCGTGATCATGCCAGTGGCACGCATTCGGCAGTGATGCTTAAAGTATTAAATAAACAGACTGAAGATATTTTTGAAGAGTTGCGGCATAAATTTAGATCTTATATTAAAGACTGGTTGTCAGATTCTTTAAAAAATATATCTTTAGATATGAAACAGTATCTTAATAATAATGCCATAGATAATGATGGTGAATTGACAGAATATGAATGGAAAGATATTAAATCATTTATTAATACTCACCGTGGTTATGAAGTGTGTATGCCGGCATTGATAAAATTAATAAAAAAATATGACAAGTTTATTTGTCACTTAAATGAACAGCAACAAATACTTATTGCTGAAAAAATTCAACAGTTGAAATCCTGGCCTGAAGTAGTTAAAAAGTCGGGTGTTACCGGAAAAGGGGAGGCTGTAGAATATTTGAGAGTCGCTGTTAAAGAGTTACTAATAAAGGCCGCCTAAGGGCGTCGTTACTTATTTTAACTGATGAAGTACCACCTAGCCGAAGAAGCCCCCTGAGGCTTCCTCGGTAGGTGGCCTCCCATTTTCCACCATCTTGAGGAGTCATAATGATCTTCTCATCTAAAATGCCCTTCACCTGTGTTCTCAGTACGTCCAAATCTTCCTTTAATGATTCAGGTAGGTTGTCAACTAGCTCCCTGAACCTGTCCATAGCTCTTGGTAGTATTCGGTCGATACTAGAAATCATGGAGTCCTCAACGCTCAATTTGTGTTCAACCTCAAGCTTTTCGAGTTCTAGCTTTGTTAGCTTATCTCCCAAAAGGTTGCTATTAGAAAGTGATGATTGAGAACCGATAAATCCGATAATGTTATCTACGGTTTTTTCTATTGTTCTCAATTCAGCTTTGAGCTTCTTTATATTTGGTGCAAGTTCACCCTTCCTATTGCGAAGCTCTCTATTGGCTTCATGCATAAATGTATCAACTACATCTTGATGAAAAAGATCTGATTTAATCGAAGCAAGAAGCTTAGTCTCGACTTCCTTGCGGGATATTTTTTGCTTGTTCTTACAAATAGCCTCGCCTCGTCTATGTGCATCGCCACAACGATAATTGTTTTTGTCGACCATTATCATATTTGCACCACAACTTCCGCATTTTAAAATGCTTGAGAAAAGATAACCTGGCGCTCGCCCAGTTCTAGCGTTTTCATGTGATCCTTTTTGCTTTTGTTTGGATTTTTTCTTTTGCTTCGCTTGACGTTCTTTCACTGCATGCCATAGCTCATCAGAAACTATTCTCAACTCAGGCATGTCGACAGTCACCCATTCGCTTTTGTCTCTTGCAACTTTTTTTACTTCACCAGTTATAGGGTGCCTTGCAGTTTCAGTTTTATTCCAGATCTTAACTCCGATATAAAGCTTGTTATTTAGAATGCCTATTGGACTTCCATTAACAGACGAATTAATAGTGCTGCCTGTCCAGCCTTTACCGGATGAACCTGGTACACCTCGCTTATTTAGCCTGTTTGCAATTCTGGTATATGGAACCCCATCAGCTGCCCACTCAAAGATCTGACGAACAATCTCTGCCTCATGTTCATTGATCTCAAGCACTCCGTATTCGATTACAGGAAGGCCATATGCATCTGTTTCAGTTTCGCTATAAATTGGAACCGGCTTATATCCATAGAATTTTCCACCAGTTGTTTTGCCGTTAAGAGCATTTCCTTCCTGTCCTCTATGAATCTTTTGTTTCATTTCACCGCTATGACTGCTATTAACAGCTGTTTTAACACCGATCAATAACTCAGATGACTTATTGAAACTGTCAATACCATCAGCAACTGATATAACACGTGCCCCATAGTATTTAAACTCTGCTATTGTAGTGTTAGCATCAATCTTTCTACTTAACCTGGATAAGTCATCTACTATCAAGACAGATATTTCGCCATTAATGATATCTCTTTTAAGCTTTAAGTATTCTGGTCTATCATCTGTTTTACCAGTTTTGGCAGAGTCAGAATACTCTCTGGTAATATTTAAGCCGGATGCATCAGCATATCGTTTACAGACACGCTGTTGATCCTCTATAGATTCTTCTCTCTGATTATTAGATGAGTATCTGGCATATGTAACTATGTGTGACATATTATGTCTCCTTTTTACTTTTATTAGGTTAGTTATGTAATTGCAATTAAGAAGACTGTTCTTTATCGACAATTATGGAATTGAAATATTCATCAACAGCAACTCTTGCCAAAAGCTTTGCAATCACATAAACTTCTTCTCGTACTTGTTTCGCGTCATTATCTTTCAAGCGCAACGAGGCAACTGAATTTTCATTCAGTACCTCATTATTTTTTTTTGTTGCGCTGTTGCTCATCATAAATTTCCAAAAAAAGTACAACCCCCATTTTCCACATAGAAAAATATATTTCTCAACAAAAGTCACAAGTGATACTACATTCGTTGATTATTTTTCATCTTTTTTATAAAAAATCTATATATCAACCCAACTTGGGTGTTGTCACAGTTGTAAGGCTCAATTAAGCGAATCAACAAGTTGTTTCGTTTTCGATATGAAAGCTGCATTAACTGCAATTGAAAATGACGCATCAGAGTTTTTAACTGTGTCCAGAAATCCTTTTCTAAACACAATTTTCTTTGATGGATATTTAAAGCATTAACAAAGCAAGCTGATGTTTGAGTAATATGTCTCATGTCAAACTCCTCAGCTCAATACATGATGAGTTGTTCGGCAAATCGGATACGACTTTTTAAAATCTCAATCCCTTTCTCGAAATGATAAATACCTTGTGTCTCACATAGAGTGTCCATGTTTTTCCACAGCAAGGTATTGATAGCTTCAAGATTTGATTTTTCGTAACCATGACCGATGATGCCGACATAATCATCACCTTCAGGTAGTTTCGATGCTGTGAATATTGACCTTGCTAGCTTCTCCATATATTCCTCGGTGAGGAGGTAACCACTTTCAGTAAAGTCCTCCATTTCTTCTTTAATGGCTTGAATTGCTGCTTCGTTATTTACTTTTTGTTTACTAAACATATTTCAATCTCCTGTATTGTTGGGTATGATCAGGAGGTCAATATGGTGCTCATATGACATAATATGTCATTGTCTGTACCACTAATGACCTCCTGTAGATCATTATGCACATCAGGAGATCTTTTGCAAGTCATTTTGACCTGCTATAGAACATTATTGTGAGAGTTAAATATGATTAAGTGCCACTTATCCCGAATCATGGGTGAAAAGCGGTTGAAGATTGCAGATGTTGCAAAAGATACTGAGATCAATAGAGGTACACTGACCCGCCTGTTTCACGAAAAAGCCAAACGCGTGGAATTAGATGCTCTGGATAAGCTTTGCAGATATTTAGACTGCAACGTTTCAGACCTATTAGAGTGGGTTGATAAAAAGAAAGATGACGATAAATAACTAATAATAAAGAAGAATTATGGATAAGAAGGATCTTTCAGAACGCGATATCTGCACCAAATACATCACACCAGCCCTTAAAAGGGCTGGCTGGGACATTCACTCCCAAATCCGTGAAGAAGTAACACTTACAGCCGGTCGCGTTATTGTTAAAGGTCAGATGGGGATGCGCGCCAAGGGGAAGCGCGCTGATTACGTTCTTTACCACAAACCCAATATGCCACTTGCAGTCGTTGAAGCTAAAGATAACAAGCACAGCGTCGGTGCCGGTATCCAGCAGGCCCAGGGTTATGCAGATCTCCTCGATGTGCCTTTTGTATTTAGCTCCAATGGTGATGGTTTTCTATTTCATGATCGTACCGGTCTGTTTGCACAAAAAGAGCAAGAATTAAGTAATGAGCAATTTCCACATCCAGTAGAACTATGGGATAAATACCAGCAATGGAAGGGCTACAAGCCCGAAGAATCTAGAATCATCGCACAGGATTACTATGAAGATGGCAGTGATAAATCTCCTCGCTACTATCAAGTGCACGCCATTAATAAGACCATAGAAGCGGTTGCTCGTGGACAGAATCGTTGCTTATTGGTGATGGCAACGGGCACGGGCAAAACATATACCGCATTTCAAATCATATGGAGACTATGGAAAGCAGGTATTAAAAAGCGAATCTTGTTTCTTGCTGATAGAAACATCCTGGTTGATCAAACCAAAACAAATGACTTCAAGCCTTTCGGCACAGCCATGACCAAAATCACTGGTCGCAAAATTGATACCTCCTATGAAATCTATCTATCACTTTATCAGGCCATTACTGGGCCAGAAGAAGAACGCAAAGCTTTTAAACAATTTTCCCCCGACTTCTTTGATCTCATCGTTATTGACGAGTGTCATCGTGGTAGCGCAGCAGAAGATTCAGCCTGGCGAGAAATACTCGATTATTTCAGTGATGCAACCCATGTAGGTTTAACAGCAACGCCGAAAGAAACAGAAGATGTTTCAAATATCAGTTATTTCGGTGAGCCTGTATATACCTATTCACTTAAGCAAGGAATCGAAGACGGCTTTCTTGCGCCGTATAAAGTTGTAAGAATAGATCTTGATAAAGACCTGCAAGGCTGGCGACCCACAAAAGGCCAAAAAGACAAACACGGTGTAGAAATAGACGACAGAATTTATAATCAGAAAGATTTCGATAGAACTCTTGTTATAGAAGAACGAACTCAACTGGTTGCACGTATTGTTAGTAACCACCTTAAAGCCACAGACCCGATGGCCAAGACGATTATTTTCTGTCAGGACATAGATCACGCCGAACGTATGCGGCAGGCATTGGTAAACGAAAGCCCCGAGCAGGTAGCCAAAAACCGAAAATATATCATGCGTATCACAGGCGATGATGCTGAAGGAAAAGCTGAACTAGATTACTTCATTGATCCAGAAAGCCCTTACCCTGTAATTACTACAACCTCAGAATTAATGACCACAGGTGTCGATGCAAAAACATGCAAACTCATCGTACTTGATCAACGTATTCAATCCATGACGAAATTTAAACAGGTCATTGGTCGTGGCACACGTATTGATGAAGACTACAACAAGCTCTGGTTTACCATTATGGATTTCAAAAAAGCGACAGAGCTGTTTGCAGATCCTGATTTTGATGGAGAGCCAGTGGTGGTATATAACCCGACGCCAGGTGGGTCAACCGTACCAGATGATGGTGATGATAACTGGAATACGGGTGACGGAGATGATGGAGACCAGGATGAAGGCGGTCGTGTCAAATACGTTGTAAAGGGTGTGGACGTACACAAAATAGCAGAACGAATTCAGTATTACGGCAAAGACGGCAAACTCATTACCGAGTCTATAAAAGATTATACCAAGCAGAATGTCAGCGAACAGTATCGCACACTCAATGATTTTATTCGCAAATGGGACGATGCCGATCAAAAGCAGGCCATTATCCAGGAGCTAGAAGAGCAAGGGGTTATCTGGGAAGCGCTGGAAGAAGAAGTAGGCAAAGAATACGAAGCTTTCGACCTCATCTGTCATGTGGTTTTTGACCAACCCCCACTCACACGTAAAGAACGTGCAGATAATGTACGTAAGCGAAACTATTTCACCAAATATGGTGAAGAAGCCAGAAAAGTACTCGAAGCCCTGCTTGAAAAATATGCCGATGAAGGCGTCAGTAATATTGAATCAATGGAAGTACTAAAAGTGCAACCCATCAATGAGCTAGGTTCACCCTTTGAAATCATCCGTGCTTTTGGCGGCAAGAAAGAATATGAAAATGCTATTAAAGAACTAGAAGCGCATTTGTATAAAGCAAATGAGAAAATACGATGAATAGAGTAAATACTACGCTTTTAGACATTCCAGAAGATAAGTTTATTTATCGTATTATTCCTTTCGAGTATCTTAAAAATTGGTTTGAAACAGGTCAATTGCCTTTATTAAGTCCTTCCTTGTGGGAGGACCCTTTTGAAAGTGCGCTGATGAGACAAGTGTTTCCACAAGAAGAAAACAGATTGGAAGCGAGAGGAAGAATGCATGGCTTATCATTTTCTAAAAATGGTATTTCAGATGCGTTATGGAGAATTTATTCTCCAGATATTAATAGTATCCGTATTAAAACCAGTGCGAGTCTTTTAAGTAACGCATTAAAACATGCGTCTGAACTGCAGCAGGGAAATATTTATTTAGGAAGTGTCAGGTATTCTAATACTAAAGAATGGGTAGAGCAGGCTAAAAAGATTAAAAGCCTTGCAAAACGAAATGGACCAAAAGCAATTGCTGAGGCTATGCTGCTTAAAAGACGACCTTTCACTCATGAGGAAGAAGTGAGGCTTCTATATATAGATGGCACGAAAGGTGAAAATGAGAATTTACTTTATGTGACATTAGATCCTCACGAGATAATTAAAACCCTCCTTATTGATCCTAGAGCTAGAGAAGAAGAAGCACAAAAATATAAAGACTATTTTAAAAAATCAGCTGGCTACAAAAATAGCGTCGCTCAATCCTCAATTTATCAGGTTCCAAAATTTTAAGGTAATTTATGTCAGTTTCAACAGTTATTAAATCTATACAAGACGTCATGCGTAAAGACGCAGGTGTAGATGGTGATGCCCAACGGATCGGCCAGGTGGCCTGGCTTCTGTTTCTCAAGATATTTGATTCACAGGAAGAAGAGCTAGAATTAATGCAGGACGATTATGAATCGCCAATTCCAGAAGAATATCTATGGCGTAATTGGGCAGCCGATAAAGAAGGTATCACTGGTGATGCAATGCTGGATTTTGTTAATAACAAGCTATTCCCAGATTTGAAGAATCTTCACGCCACACCTAAAACTAATCCTCGTGGCTTTGTAGTGAAAGAAGCCTTCAGTGATGCTTTCAACTACATGAAAAATGGCACGCTATTACGTCAGGTGGTTAACAAGCTGGATGAAATCGACTTCCACTCCAATCAGGAACGTCACACCTTCGGTGATATATACGAAAACATACTCAAAGACCTGCAAAGTGCAGGTAATGCCGGTGAGTTCTATACTCCTCGTGCAGTTACCGAATTCATGGTGGAGATGGTTGATCCCCAATTGGGTGAAAAACTCATGGACCCAGCCTGTGGTAAACGTTACATACCTTCTTTTAACTCCACACCATACATGCTACAATGGTGACAAATTAATAAGCTCTTTATTCAGATGGCAGTCCTTACTGAATAGCATTGAGCTGTTCAAGGAGGAACAAAATGGCCAGTCTTGAGCTTATCCATTACCAACCACGACAAGCTGAGATAAAAGAAGGCTCACTTCAGTGGAAAGAACTAAAAAGAAAGCCAATCAAAAATCTCCCACAAATTGTTTGGGAGGATAATTCAACCTGGGCAGAAGCTAATCTTTGGGCCTTGGATCAAGCGACATCATCCAAGCGTGACCTGAAAACTGTTCGATCCAATATGTCCCACCTGTTCGCCTATGCAAAGTGGCTGGAAGCAGAGTCGATCCAATGGTGGGATTTTCCAGAGCGTGAAAGTGAGCGCTGTCTAGTTCGTTTCCGTGGTGCACTTGTTGCTGCCAGAAATAGCGGAGATATTGCTCCAAGCACTACATCACAAAGAATGGCGGCAGTCATCCGATTCTATAAATGGATGCAATCGCGTCGGCTTATTTCTTCGGAATGGCCGATGTGGGAACAACGTTTCGTTGGGATAAAGCTTACCAATCCGTTCGGTCTTGAACACACCATGCGAGTCGCAAGTACAGACCTAGCCATTCCAAATCGAAAGGTTGCTGGAGCAATTCAATTGGAAGATGGCCTTCTACCAGTATCTGTTTCAGCGATGAAAGAAATACTTGTCTTGGCAGATCGCAGCTCAACCGAAGAGCTTTCTTTAATGCTTCGAATTGGTTTCTTCACTGGGTTACGTATTGGTTCTATTACAGAGCTTAAGGTTCAAACACTCCACAATGCCACCATTGTTCCAGAAGTTGGATGGAAACGCTTAGCTGTAGGCCCAGGAGCAAGACCTCCGGTGTCAACCAAATTTAGTGTTTCTGGTTCTGTTCCTATTCCAGATGAACTTCTCGAAACACTTATTTCCTATTCAATGAGCACAAGGCGATTAAAGCGGCAAGTATTAGCAAGCTCCGAAAGCCAGGATCTGCTTTTTCTAACCCGCTACGGAAATTCATATTCCGGTGATGATAGCCGAGCCGTCAACGTGGAAATGTCTCGACTTCGATCTGCGGGTAAAAAAGCAGGAATAAAAGTATTGCGAGGCTTTCACTTTCATCGAACACGAGCCACATTTGCAACTGAGTTAATGCGGGTAGCACTTAAGTTCATGCCCGTTGGTGATGCTATTCAATTCGTAAGAGAGGCTTGTTTGCACAGGGATGAAAGTACAACGATTAAATACATAAAATTTATCGAAGCGAATAAAGCAATGGCTGAAGCAGCAGATGCTTTTACCAATCTTTTCATGGGGTTGGCAAGAGGATCTGTTGATGAATGAAATAGATCTAAAATTTCCCAATTATCCCATCGGTACACACCAAGTACCATGGGATTTGAAAATACTATTATTCAATGGTGCTGCCAAAGTGCCTCGTAAGTCGGCGATGACTTTGATTGATGAGGGAGGGTTTGGCAACCCAATCGAATGTCGGATTCCATTGCTTGTTGCATTTCATGAGGCCATTTCTACGCTGATTAGCCTCGGAAAATCCCGAGCATTAATCGAATCAAGTTTAGAGGTGCTTTGGCGATTTTTTGCTTGGTCGGATACCAATTCAGAACATATTTCACAAGAAACGTTAATTGATATATTCAAGCGATGGACTGAGTTCCAAATTCATAGAGTCCAGGTTAAAAAAGAGATAAGTGCCGTTTATGCTTATAGACAGTCGTCGAAAATGGCGAACCTAATTGCGAAAGCGTTGCGACTTCCAGGGGCTAAACCCGGTGGAACCTTATTACTGCAAACCCGGATGAGAAAGCCTCCTGAGAAAAAGCGCGTTCTAGGTGTAAAAGCGGATAAGCAGAATTTAGATCACACATTCGAGTACGGCCATGTATTAACAAAAATATGCGGGGCATTGGATCTAGCAACGGTTCGAGGAAAACTCCCAATAATTATAGATGTTGGCAATGAAAAGATGTTGACGTTGGCTGGTAGTTTAATGAATCCAGAAATGGATACAGATGCTATTAAAAATAGGCAAATAAAGCACAGGGCTGAGACTGCAAGAGCGCCATTAAATGATGGCGAAAGCTTGTTCGATAGGCACAAACGCTCTGGAATACTGAACCTAAGAATTGAATGTGAGTTATTAATTTTCATCGCTCAGACAGGTATGAATCTGACACAGGCTGCGAGTCTTGAAAAAGAGAGCTATCGATGGAAGTCAAATGCTGATGACCTTGAGGTCTTTCGGGTTTATAAAGGGCGTCGTAGTGGTGAGGCCATCTTTCGTTGTTTCAAATCTTATCGGGATCATTTAGAAAACTATATGGCCTGGCTTGATGAAACGGGGTTTAACGATCATGACACTCGTTTATTTCCGCTTATGAGTCGAGGCATGATTCGAGCGAAAGACGCTAAAGTGCGGTTTAGTACTACAAAAGAGACATTCAAGAAAATCAGTTTACCTTTTATAGGGCCACAACAACTGAGAAAAACCCGAGTAAATTGGTTACTGAGACATAGTCGAGACCTAGACCTTACCGCCGAGCAAATGGCACACGATAAAGGCGTTCTTCTACGTGACTATGAGATGCCACACCATCAATCAGCAGCTGCTGAAATTATTCAATTTCACAGCGCAACAGATCCTTCTTTTTCACCGCCTGGACCAGGTGTTTGTATTGACGAAGGTCATAAACCCGAGTCGATAGCAGGCCTTCCCAAGGAAGCGCCAAAACCAGATTGCGTTAGTCCAGAAGGTTGCCTTTTTTGTACCAAACATAGAGACATTATGAGTTCCGAGTATTGCTGGAAGCTCGCTTCTCATTTACACATCAAGAGTTTGGAAACGGCTTTGTATAAGGCGTCTAAGAAACAAGAAGTACATCCAGGTTACCGGGTCATCGACAGAATCACTCAAAAACTTGAAGCGATTGCTTCCGGTAGTCAGATTAGAGCTATGTGGGTTAAAGAAGCTAAAGATTCAATACGCTCGGACAGGTATCACCCTTATTGGGACGGGCATATCAGGCTGCTGGAGATGATTATATGAATGTCGCTGAGCTTCCGGGTTTACAAATTGAGGCATCGATAATTACGTCGGATGCTGAAAACTTTAGACCATCTAGTTGGCCACCTTCTATTGATTTTCCAGTGATTACTGATGCTAAAGGTAATGTGATTTCGCGTTATGGTGATGTTCGTTGGGATCTATCGCCATGGGCAGGCCACACACTAACCATTCATTTTGGAGATGGGCCAGGACAAGGAAAAAAAATAAGCCCTGAGAATGCATCATTGTTGCGTCAAGTTGTCGCTTGGTGGCTGTGGGGTGCCGCCGCTGTGAGGTCCGCCCGTTCTTTGGTTTATAAATTTGAGTCAATCAAACCACTATTTGTAGCATGCACAGACAACGGCGTATTGGCGTCCGAGTTACATAAGTTCCCGAGAGTAATCAAAGACGCTGCTAACTATTACTCTGCCAGGGGAAATAGGGTTATCGCATACCTAAACGCTCTGAGTTTTGCGAAAGATCAGTTGGGTTTTACCATACTTAACGAAGACGGAATGAAAATTCTTAGCGAAGCTTTGCCAGATGCGAAGGAAATCCAAACAGCCTATATTCCAGTTCGTATATGGAATTATCAGATTTCCCGACTTAGAGAATGCCTAGATGACTTTATAGCCCATCAAGGTGCTGTAGAAGCTTGTTATAATTTTTGTCTGGATGCTTATGCAAAAAATGCCGGAGGCAGTCTGTCGAAAGCTTTTGGAGGGCTTGGAGTTGATGCGCCATTTAATGGCGCACGATCAAAAGGCTTGCAGAGATCGGGTAAAGTATTTCATGGCGCATTTAGAGAAACAGCTAAGAAATACAAAATAGAGCGACTTCTAGAAAAATGGTGTAACACTGAGAATAAGATGGCTCCGGTCACTCTTTCTAGTTATCTGAGTTTAGTATGCCAAGCTGGTCTTGCGTATACCCTAAATTTCTCTTTGATGCGTGTTGATGAAGGGGGGAAATTACGAGCCGGTTGTTATGAGGTAGAGACCGATCCTTTGGGTGATGATATTCACCTTTTAAAAGGTGTCACGACTAAAACGATTGAAGATGATGATGCTCGCTGGATTGTTTCGCCAACAGTTGAGGTCGCAATTGACGCGATGAAGGCTGTCGCAAATATGCGGATGAAAGCTGCTATAGAAAACCCATTTATCGTATTGTCCAAAGAGGATATTGAAAACCCAGTATTGCAATCTCTAACGCACGAGCCATGGAGCTCAAGGACTCCACTCACACAACCAATTAAAAAATTCAAAAAGGCGAGATCCTATGGTGACATATGGAACATCTGGCCAAAACTCTTCGACGCTAAAGAACTGACTATCACAGAATCAGATCTGGAGATGGCTCACCGGTTGACTGACGGGCTTGATCCGGAAAAGTTTTCTGTAGGTAAGGTATGGCCATTAGCGTGGCACCAACTACGGCGCACCGGTGCGGTAAATATGCTTGCCAGTGGCTTGGTGAGCGAGGCTTCTCTTCAGTACCAACTTAAGCACGCCAGTCGCGCCATGAGCCAATACTACGGCAAAAACTATTATCGCCTAAAAGAGCCTTTGAATGATGAGGCTCGTGGCTATTACCTTCGTGAAATGTACCAAGCAATGGTACGAGAATTTAAGTCCTTACAATCTGATCAATATGTTTCTCCCCATGGTGAAAAACGCAAAGATCAGATTCTTCAAGAGATATCTGAGAAAGATCATAAGCATCTAATCAAAGCAGCGAAGGCAGGCAATATAAGTTACCGACAAACATTCCTAGGTGGCTGCGCAAACTCAGGGCCACCCTGCCCATTGGGCGGTATCAGCAATATCAGCGCCTGTATGGGGTTCGGTGAAGAAAAACCATGCAAATCTGCGTTATTGGACAAAGACAAACTACCGATAATAAATCAACTTAGAGAAGTGGTTTCTCTTCAGATTAATAACGCTGAAGAAGGGTCACCTATGCATGAATCATTACGGTCACAATTAGAATCTGTGGAGCGAGCAATCAATGTCATCGAAAACAGTTGAACCAAAGAAAATCAGTAAAGCTGAACTAAAGTTTCGAGATGCATTTGAACGTCTTAAACTAGGCAAACCAGACATACTCCCTAAAGGCACTCAACTGAGCCAGAATAATGTCGCTAAAGAAGCAGGAGTAGACCCTTCAGCACTTCGGCGAGCCCGGTTTCCTGAATTGGTGACAGAGATCCAAGATTGGATCGAGGCGCACAAGGGCGATCAAGCAAGCAAATCGCCTAGGCAAATGATGCTTGCTCAAAGGTCGAGAAGCCGGGATCTAAAAGAGAAAAACAAGGCTCTGGAGGTGCAGCGCGATAAGGCGCTAAGCCAATTACTGGACGCCCAGACATGCATTCTGGAGCTTACCTTGGAGAACCAACGGCTCCGTGCCCAATTGCCAGTGAGCAAAGTCAGGCATCTTTCATCCCCAAATAATTTAACTTGAACTCACAAAATGCTAGGCAAAACTATAATTAGTGGTATGCTCCGGAGTTATTTCTAAAACCAAACTGTTAGAGGCACAGCCATGATCCGCTGCCATCTCGCTCGCATGATGGGCGAACACAAGATGCGTATTGCCGACGTTGCCAGAGAAACAGGCTTAAGCCGCGCCACGGTGACCCTGCTTTATAAAGAAACGGCGCAGAAAGTGGATCTGGAAGCCATTGAGAAGCTGTGCCTGCTGTTTAAATGCCAGGTAGGTGACCTGCTTGAACTGGCGCAACAATAAACACGGTTGCCCGTTAAAAGATAAAGATCATTTGATAAGGCATTTAACGACACCTATTAAACGAATTAAAACAGGAACAACAGGATGACAAGCAACCAACAACGCGCAGCTCTTCAACGCCAAATCTGGGCCATTGCCAACGATGTGCGAGGCTCCGTAGATGGCTGGGACTTTAAACAATATGTGCTCGGCACCCTGTTTTACCGCTTTATCAGTGAAAACTTTGCCCTCTATATTGAGGCCGATGACGATAGCATTAATTACGCAGAGCTCAGCGATGAGGTTATCACTCCAGACATTAAAGACGATGCCATTAAAACTAAGGGTTACTTCATCTACCCCAGCCAGCTGTTTGCCAATATCGCTAAAAACGCCAACAGCAACGAAAGCCTTAACACTGATCTCGCCGCCATCTTTGCCGCCATCGAAGCCTCGGCCAGTGGCTACCCTTCAGAAGGCGACATCAAAGGTCTGTTTGCCGATTTCGATACCACTAGTAACCGACTCGGTAATACCGTTAAAGACAAAAACCTTCGTTTAGCAGCGGTACTGAAGGGCGTGGCAGGCCTGGATTTTGGTCATGATTTTTATGAAAAGAGTGATGCCGCTAAGATTGACCTGTTCGGCGATGCTTACGAATTCCTCATCTCCAACTATGCCGCCAACGCCGGTAAATCCGGTGGCGAGTTTTTTACGCCGCAACATGTATCCAAACTGATTGCGCAACTCGCCATGCATGGTCAAACGAGTGTTAATAAAATTTATGACCCGGCTGCCGGTTCCGGCTCGCTGCTGCTGCAAGCCAAAAAGCACTTCGACGCGCATATTATTGAAGAGGGCTTCTTCGGTCAGGAGATCAACCACACCACTTATAACCTGGCGCGCATGAATATGTTTCTGCACAACATCAACTACGACAAGTTCAATATGCAGCTGGGAAATACCTTAATAGACCCGCACTTTGGTGATGATAAACCCTTTGATGCCATCGTTTCTAATCCACCGTATTCGGTGAAGTGGATTGGTAGTGATGATCCAACCCTGATTAACGATGACCGCTTCGCTCCCGCCGGTGTGCTCGCGCCCAAATCCAAAGCCGACTTTGCCTTTGTGCTGCATGCGCTCAGTTACCTATCCAGCAAAGGTCGTGCGGCCATTGTCTGCTTCCCCGGTATTTTTTACCGTGGCGGTGCCGAGCAGAAAATCCGCCAGTATCTGGTAGATAACAACTACGTCGAAACCGTGATCTCGCTCGCGCCCAACCTGTTTTTTGGCACAACCATTGCAGTGAATATTCTGGTGCTCTCCAAGCACAAAACCGATACCACCACCCAGTTTATTGATGCCAGTGGTTTATTTAAAAAAGACACCAATACCAACACCCTGACCGATGCACACATTGAACAGATCATGCAGGCGTTTGACAGCAAAGAGAATGTTGATCATCTCGCCCTTTCCGTACCCTATGAACAGGTGGCCGCTAACGACTACAACCTGTCGGTGAGCAGTTATGTCGAAGCTAAAGACAATCGCGAAGTGGTGGATATTACCGAGTTGAATGAAGAGATTAAAACTACGGTTGCCAAAATTGATCAGCTTCGCAGTGATATTGATGCCATTGTCGCGGAGATTGAGGCATGAGTGATTTAAGCTTTATGGAAAAGCTGCTGGATGGCGTTGAGGTGGAGTGGAAGGCGTTGGGGGATATAGCTACACTGAAGCGCGGTCGTGTCATGTCAAAAGGCTATCTCGTTGATAATGCAGGAGACTACCCCGTATATAGTTCTCAAACTGTAAATAATGGAATGATAGGAAGAATCGATACGTTCGATTTTGATGGGGAGTATATTAGTTGGACCACTGATGGAGCCAATGCTGGAACAGTCTTTCATCGAACTGGAAAGTTCTCAATTACGAACGTTTGCGGATCAATAAAAATCAATGATGAATCGATACTAAACTACAGGTTTTTGTTTTATTGGCTATCAATTGAAGCGAAGAAACACGTTTACTCTGGCATGGGTAATCCAAAATTGATGAGCCATCAGGTTGAAAAGATTCCAGTCCCCATCCCATGCCCAGAAAACCCAGAAAAATCACTAGAAATCCAAGCCGAGATCGTCCGCATTCTGGACACCTTCACCGAGCTGACCGCCGAGCTGACCGCCGAGCTGACCGCCGAGCTTAATGCCCGCAAAAAACAATACAACTACTATCGCGAGCAGTTGTTGAGTTTTGAAGAAGGGGAAGTGGAGTGGAAGACGTTGGGAGAAGTGGCAACGTATTCAAGAACGCGGATCAGTGCTGGACAGGTAGATTCAAAGAATTACGTTGGCGTCGACAATCTTCTGCAAAATCGAGCAGGCAAGACTGAATCTAATTATGTGCCAACCGAAGGCAACTTAACAGAATATCGTAATGGTGATGTTTTAATCGGCAATATCCGTCCTTACTTAAAGAAAATATGGCACGCCGATCGGATCGGCGGGACAAATGGCGATGTTCTGGTTATTCATCCAACGGATGAGGCAGTAAACCCAAGGTATTTGTATCAGGTTTTGGCTGATGAAAATTTCTTTGAATACAACATGCAGCATGCCAAAGGGGCAAAAATGCCTCGCGGAAACAAAGATAAAATAATGGAATACCGCTTTCAAGTTCCTAAAGATTCAGAAGAACAAGCGCGCATCGCATTTATCTTGGATAAATTCGACGCTCTAACCAGCTCCATCACCGAAGGCTTGCCCCGCGAAATCGAATTGCGCCAAAAGCAATACGAGTATTATCGCGATTTATTGTTGAGTTTTCCCAAGGAAGAGGTAGCGGCATAAGATGAGTCAAACGCTAACGGACATAGCTCAACAACTGAGCACACCCAAAACAGTTAAAAAAACTGTAGCTGAAAAAACTAAGGAAGTTGAAGAAACTAAACCAGTTCCAAAGGTACAGCTAATCTATGCCTTTAATGGCTCGGGTAAAACACGCCTCTCGCGGGAGTTTAAAGAGTTAATTTCCCCAAAGTCTGACAGAAATGATGAAGAAGAAACGAGTACAAAATTCATATACTACAATGCGTTTACGGAAGATCTTTTTTATTGGGATAATGATTTGGATGGTGATGTTGAACGGAAATTAGTAATCCGGCCGAATGCTTACACCAAATGGATCCTTGAAGAGCAAGGGGAAGACCAAAATGTCATTACTAATTTTCAGCGCTATGCTAACGATAAACTAACGCCTCATTTTAACGCCGAATACACTCTTAAAGGTGAGAATGATAAAGAGATTAAAGTAAAAGCTTTTTCTGAAGTGACTTTTTCGCTAGAAAGTGGTGATGAAAGCTCAGGTAATATAAAAATCTCAAAAGGCGAAGAGAGTATCTTCATTTGGAGTATTTTTTACACATTGTTAGATCAAGTGATTAATGTTCTCAATGTTGCCAATCCGGATGAGCGAGAAACAAATCGGTTTAACCAGTTGGAGTATGTATTTATTGATGACCCCGTTAGTTCACTCGATGAAAACCATTTAATTGAGTTGGCAGTCAACTTGGCGGAGTTAATAAAGTCCAGCCAGTCAAGTTTGAAATTCGTCATCACCACTCACAACCCACTATTTTATAATGTGCTCTACAATGAGCTTAATAATAAAACCTGCTATATGCTAGAGCATTTGGAAGATGGCACCTTTGCCCTTGTTGATAAGCATGGCGACTCCAACAAGAGCTTATCATATCACCTGTATTTAAAGCAGATCATCGAGCAGGCTATTGCCGAGAATAAAGTTCAAAGATATCACTTTACGCTGTTGCGTAATTTGTACGAGAAAACAGCCAGTTTTCTGGGGTACCCGAAATGGTCGGAACTCTTGCCTGATGATAAACAGGCTTATTATAACCGTATTACTCAATTTACCAGTCATAGCACGCTATCGAACGAAGCGGTTGCACAACCAAGTGGACCAGAAAAGAATACCGTTGGCCTGTTACTTAATCACTTGGTAAAAAATTACGGCTACTGGCAACAGGAAGAACAAAATGGTTGATTACACCAAGCCCATAGCAGAATCCAATAGCTTTATCGTACTTGATAAATATACCAAGGAATGGCAGGTAAATGAAAACTACCAGAGCGAGGGCGAACTTGAACGAGAGTTGATTGATGATTTAGTCAATCAGGGTTATGAATATCTGCCAGCCCTGAATAACCCAGAGGCTATGCTGTCCAATGTGCGTTTGCAATTGCAGTCCCTTAATAACGTAGAGTTTCTTGAGGGTGAGTGGCGGCGTTTTGTGGAGACTTATCTGGACAAGCCTAGTGACACCATTCTGGATAAAACCCGCAAGATTCACGATGACTATATTCACGACTTTGTGTTTGACGATGGCCGCATTAAAAACATCTACCTGCTGGATAAAAACAATATCACCCGCAACAAAGTGCAGGTGATCAAGCAGTTTGAACAAACAGGTAGCCATGCCAACCGCTATGATGTGACCATTCTGGTGAATGGTTTGCCACTGGTGCAGATTGAACTAAAAAAACGTGGTGTGGCGATTCGTGAAGCCTTTAACCAGGTACACCGCTACAGCAAAGAGAGTTTTAACAGCGAGCATTCGTTGTATAAATACTTACAGTTGTTTGTGATCTCTAACGGCACCGATAGCCGCTATTTTGCCAACACCACCCAGCGCAATAAAAACAGCTTCGACTTTACTATGAATTGGGCGAAGGCAGATAACAGCCTGATTAAAGACATAAAAGATTTTACCGCCACCTTCTTTCAGAAAAATACTCTACTCAATGTGTTGATGCATTATTCGGTGTTTGATGTGAGTGACACATTACTTGTTATGCGCCCTTACCAGATTGCTGCCACCGAGCGTATTTTGTGGAAGGTGAAAAGCTCTTATGAGGGAAAAAACTGGAGCAACCCGGAAAGTGGCGGTTTTATCTGGCACACCACAGGCTCTGGTAAAACTTTAACCAGCTTTAAAGCCGCACGCTTGGCCACAGAACTGGAGTTTGTCGACAAGGTGTTTTTTGTGGTCGACAGAAAAGACCTCGACTACCAGACCATGAAGGAGTACCAGCGTTTTTCACCGGATAGCGTGAATGGCTCCGACAGCACCTCAGGTTTAAAACGCAATCTAGATAAAGACGATAACAAGATCATCGTCACCACCATCCAGAAACTCAACAATCTGATGAAAAGCGAAGGCGAGCTGGCTGTCTATAACAAGCAGGTGGTGTTTATTTTTGATGAATGCCATCGCAGCCAGTTTGGTGAAGCTCAGAAAAACCTGAATAGGAAATTCAAACGCTTCTATCAGTTTGGTTTTACCGGCACGCCGATCTTCCCGCAAAACGCTTTAGGTGCGGAAACCACTGCCAGCGTGTTTGGCCGCGAGCTGCATTCCTATGTGATTACCGATGCGATACGCGATGAAAAGGTACTGAAGTTCAAGGTGGACTACAACGATGTGCGCCACAAATTTAAGGCCATTGAAACCGAGCAGGACGAGAAAAAATTATCTGCCGCTGAAAACAAAGAGGCGCTGTTGCACCCAGAGCGTATTCGCGAAATTTCCCAGTACATTCTGAGCAACTACCGCCAGAAGACCCATCGTTTGCAGGCGAACGCCAAGGGCTTTAATGCTATGTTTGCGGTGAGCAGCGTTGATGCTGCCAAGCTGTATTATGAATCGTTGAATAAGTTACAGGCTGAGAGCCCCTTTATAGATAAAAACAGGCCGCTGAAAATTGCCACCATTTTCTCCTTTGCCGCCAACGAAGAGCAGGACGCAGTGGGCGATATTCTGGATGAGAGCTTTGATGTCTCGGCTATGAATAGCAGTGCTAAAGAGTTTTTAAACGCGGCGATAGGCGATTATAACGCCTTCTTTAAAACCAATTTCAGTGTCGATAGTAATGGCTTCCAGAATTATTACCGTGATCTGGCCAAGCGGGTGAAAAGCAAGGAAATCGATTTGCTGATTGTGGTGGGTATGTTCCTCACTGGCTTTGATGCCCCTACGCTCAATACTCTGTTTGTGGATAAAAACCTTCGTTACCACGGTTTGATGCAGGCGTATTCGCGCACCAACCGCATTTATGACGCCACCAAAACCTTCGGTAATATTGTAACCTTTCGCGATCTGGAAAAGGCGACTGTAGATGCTATTACCCTGTTTGGCGATAAAAACACCAAAAACGTTGTACTGGAAAAAAGCTACAAGGAATACATGGAAGGCTTTACCGATGTGGTCACCGGTGAGGCGCGGCGTGGTTTTATGGATGTGGTGAGTGAGCTGGAACAGCGCTTTCCTGACCCTTCGGCTATAGAGAAAGAGTCTGATAAAAAAGACTTCGCCAAACTCTTTGGCGAATACCTGCGCGTAGAAAATGTTCTGCAAAACTATGATGAATTTGCCAGCCTGAAAGCTATGCAAAACATTGACATGAACGACCCCGAAGCGGTTGAAACGTTTAAAGCAGAACATTATCTGGATGATGAAAAACTGGCCGAGTTGCAGACCATACGCCTGCCTGCCGAGCGCAAGGTTCAGGATTACCGTTCTACCTACAACGACATCCGCGATTGGCAGCGTCGACAAAAATCGGTAGAGGAAAAAGAAAAATCCACTATCGACTGGGATGACGTGGTGTTTGAAGTGGACTTGCTGAAATCTCAGGAGATCAACCTGGATTACATTCTGGAGCTGATCTTTGAGCACAACAAAAAGAACAAGAGCAAAGCCGAACTGGTTGACGAAGTGCGCCGGGTGATTCGTGCCAGCCTGGGCAACCGCGCTAAAGAAAGTCTGGTGGTGGACTTCATTAATCAAACCGACCTTGATCAGCTTGGTGAGAAGGCCAGTGTAATCGAGGCGTTCTTTGAATTTGCCCAGGCCGAACAACAGCGTGAGGCAGAAGAGCTGATTAATGCTGAAAGTCTGAACACGGAAGAAGCCAGACGCTATATAACCACCTCGCTGAAACGTGAATTTGCCAGCGACAATGGCACTGAGCTCAATGCTATTCTGCCTAAAATGAGTCCGCTGAATCCGCAGTATCTAACGAAGAAGCAGAGTGTTTTCCAAAAGATCGCCGCGTTTGTTGAGAAGTTTAAAGGCGTGGGAGGTGACATTTAATATGAGAGCAATCATTACTTCATATAGATTATAAACACCATATAGAACGGCATAATAGTAAGGTCAGAATGCTTAGCGTAAACAGGTTTCGTGTCCAACACTATAGTTAATAGATTATTGATAGGTATGTGTTATGAGTGAAAACAAATATAGCCCTGATTATGATGATAATAAATATCTTAATACTATCTATGTTGGCAAAAGAATGAACTGGAAAGGCCGTTATGTAGAATTTATTACTGAAGACAAAAGACAGTTTTTTGTTGTTTCAGAGAAAGCAAGTGCAATATTATATGAAACAGATGGTGGTAGGCAAAAGATACAGGCAACAGTTCTTGATGCTGAAGGAAAAATCCCAGTTATATATATTTCAAGAATCAATGTTAAAACTGGAGGTGTGGCGAATAATGGTGAACATCAAATTTGCTTGTATCCCGAAGTAGCTGAAAAGTTATATCACTTTCTTGGTAAAATTAAGTCTATTGACTACACAAACCCAAATGGTTTTAAAGTTTCTGCTGAAAGCCTAATAGAATTAGATGAAAATCCTATTTGTGACTCTGATAGTTATTTTTCCGCCCTAAAGAAAGATCCAAAGTGTGCGGAGATAATAGAAAAATTAGTTAATGAAGGAGCGATAACTTCCAAAGACATAGTGAATACTTCCTTTAGAAAAAAAGAGCTGGGTATCTTCAAGAAGCTAATTGATGAGAATGATTACTGGAAATCATATGCGTCTGAAAATGGCATCTCCAATACAAGTGAAGAAAAAGTTTGGCAGAAATACTTTGAAAAAAATGAATGGATATTTGGTTACGGTCTTGACTACCGATTTCAAACTATTTTACAAAGAGAATCGCATGTATCAGATTCTGAGCTGGACGGATCCAACACTGTTATAGCTGATTATTTACTTGGAGATAAGAAGTTCACCACGTTTGTTGAGGTTAAAAAACCATCAACACCATTGTTTGTTACAGCAAAAAATAGATCGAATAGCTGGAAGCTCTCTAATGACGTTGTTTATTCTGTTTCGCAGATACTTGAGCAGAAAGCATCAGGCCTTATCAAGTTAGACAAACAACATTATGATTCATCAGGTAACCCTATCAATCAAAAAGCGTATGACTCGAGAGTAATACTCATTATGGGGCATTGGAAGCAGCTAGAAGAATCAAGTAATAGCCATGAATCGGAAATAAAAAAGAAGACATTTGAATTATTTCGTAATGATAGTCGTAATATTGAAATGTTAACTTATGATGAGCTTTATGATAGAGCTAGATTTATTGTAGAAGGAGATAGTAAAGAGATTGAAACAAATGGTGTCACAGACAATATCCCATTTTAATAACGATGACTGAAAAGTCAGCCTGTAAGAGCTTAAGTCACTATTAAACCGACCGTGACAAGATTTGCGATAAGGTCAGCGTAATTGAGACCTTCTTTACTTTCCACAAAGCTGAGCAGCTGAGTGAGAGGTATTGATTAACATTGAAAGCCTAAATATTGAAGAAGTTTTACGCTATATCATTACCATGCTCAAGTGTGAAGATGTGGTGACAAAAATATGAAAATGTCACTACCAAGAGAGCTAACCTATGGACAATTTGGAAATCGCCTACAATGCTGAGAAATCATGGCTTACAGCCATTGTCACTAGTGATGAACGTTACGGGTGTTGTGGTACAGGTGGCTTCTTAACTTGTAGCGTTGAACATATCCGTAAGAACTATGTAAAAAGCGTAGAAGATCGCCATATCCTGCAACAGCAAATCCATGGTGTAGAGAAAAAGCAGTTACCCCATTTGCTATGTACCACCAATATGCTGCTGCACGGTATTGAAGTGCCTAGCCAGATAAGGCATGACAATACATTGGCAAGACCTCTGCGTGACTGGGGTCCAAAAGATCGGGTTAAAGTTATTATCACCAATCCGCCTTTCGGTGGCATGGAAGAAGATGGTATTGAACTAAATTTTCCCAAAGTGACTCAAACTCGTGAAACAGCTGACCTATTTTTGCAATTGATTATTCATGTTCTGGAATCTACAGGTCGTGCAGCTCTGGTTTTACCAGACGGCACGTTGTTCGGCGAAGGTGTTAAAACCAAGATAAAGGAAAAGCTATTACAGGAATGTAACTTACACACTATTGTGCGCCTGCCGAACTCTGTGTTCGCGCCTTACACCAGTATAAAAACCAACTTACTATTTTTAGAAAAAGGCACGCCGACCAAAGAAGTCTGGTACTACGAGCAACAATTGCCAGCAGGGGTAAAGGCCTATAACAAAACAAAACCCATGAAGGCCGAAGAGTTCGATGCCTGTAAACAATGGTGGGGTGGCGAGTCACGTAAAGATCGTAAAGAATCAGAAATCGCCTGGAAAGTATCAGTTGAAGATATTGTTGCTTCTAACTTCAATTTGGATATTAAAAATCCGCATGTTGTGGATGTCGATCATGGTGATCCTGATGAGCTATTGGCGAGCTATCAACAGTTACAGCAAGAAATTTCCGACACATTGGATACCTTGAAAGCTGAATTAGGTTCAGCACTGATAAAGTTTAATTGATGAATACTGTGAATAACAAAAAAATGATTGAGTGTTTGATTAATAAACCTGTGTTAAAGAGCTTTATCGAGAAATTCAATGACTTCACGCAGGCCCCTTCAGGTATTTCTAAATTAAAAGACTTGATACTTAAACTTGCTATTGAAGGAAGATTAAACACATCATCTTCGAATGACATTGATGCTCAGTTAATCATTGATCAAATAAGAGCTTCATATGCAGAGTGGAGTCATTTGAAAAAGCCACCAAGTTTTAATGAGATTCAAGATAGTGAATTGCCGTATTCTAAGCCAATCAGTTGGTCTTACGTAAGATTAGGTGAAATTATTTCTATTTCGTCTGGAGATGGGTTAACAAAGAGTAAAATGGAAGATGGTAACGTGCCAGTTTATGGAGGAAATGGTATTACAGGATTTCATTCTTGTGGAAATGTTTCAGATGAAACTTTAGTGATAGGCCGTGTAGGGTATTATTGTGGTTCGGTTCATCTAACTGAGAAAAAAGCATGGGTAACAGATAATGCCTTTATTACGAGATACCCTAAAAAATATATTTATCTACCATTCCTAGTTTGGCTTTTAAAATCAACAAATCTACAGCAGAATGAAAGCTCAACTGCACAGCCCGTTATTTCAGGTAAAAAGGTTTATCCATTAGTTGTTGGATTTCCTCCAATTGAAGAACAAAAACGTATCGTCGCCAAAGTCGATGAGCTCATGGCGCTATGCGACCAGCTCGAAGCGCAGCAACAGCAACAAGCCAACACCCTGATCAAAGCCAACACCGCAGCCATACAAGCCTTGTTGTCATCAGACAACAGCAAAGACGACCTAAAAAACAACTGGCAACGCCTCGCCAGCAACTTCCACACCCTCTACGGGAATACGCTTCCCATGCCACCTGGTGAAGGTCGCCAGAAGAAATATCTTGTTGGACTTGAAAACCTTAAACAGTTTAGGCAATCGATTCTGCACTTGGCCGTCACAGGAAAACTCACTTCCTTTGTGAGTGATGATGAAGATGGGGAGTTACTTTTCAAAAGAATTCAAGAAAAGAAAAATGAATTAATTAAAGATAAAGTTATACCACGAAGAACTACGTTAAATAGTGTCGACTTCAACGAGCATCATTCTTTAAAAGATAATTGGTATTGGTGTTTATGGGATGATATATCGCTTCAGATAGGAGATGTTGATCATAAAATGCCTGCTGAGGTTGAAGAAGGATATCCATATATATCACCAAGAGACTTTTTCGGTAAAAATGAAATAGATTTCGATAAATCGAAGAAAATAAGTGAATCTGATTACTTACAATTAAGCAGAAAGATTAAGCCTGAATTTGAGGATCTAATTTTCCCCAGATATGGAACTATCGGGGTTAATCGATTTGTAACAACTAAAGATGAATTCTTGGCCTCATATTCATGCGCAATAATTAAGACTATGAATGGTTATATGGAGCCAAAGTATATTTATTACTACTCTCTGTCGCCACTGGTTAAGAATGAAATAAAAAAATACATAAACAAAACCACACAACCCAATGTTGGGATTAAATCAATAAAAAACTTTGTTTTCCCACTTCCGCCTATAGAAGAACAAAAACGAATAGTTACTAAAGTCGATGAATTAATGGCGCTCTGTGATCAATTAGAGCAACATCTCACAACAGCTTATGATGATGCAGAAAAACTCATCGCAGCAACCACAAAGGCGCTGGTTGCATAATGGCAGGCACCGTAACACCGGGAGATACTACTACAGCTTCCAGCGATGAGCTTAGTTTAGCTGGTCAGCAATTGGCACTACATTCCGCACTTGCCAAGAAAAACGCTGGGCTTGGAAATATGTATCTTGGCGCTCTCGTGGTGCTTACCCACCCAAATAATCCAGAAAAATATGTACAAGCTGCTCATTCCATAAGAGAGATTATTGAAAAACTACCACTTTATTTAGAAATTAGTAAAAAGAAGAAGGGCCCTAGTCTAAAAGAGAAATGTATAAGTCTAGTAAACAACTGGAATAACAAAGCATTGAAATCAAGCACTCATAATGACGGTGACTTTAAGGGGGAAATAGATGGTAGGCTTAATTCTTTTTTTAAAGATATCGCAACTTTCATTGAATGGTTTAAAAATGACAATCCAAGCAGAAAAGAAGAGAAGAAAAAGCTTCTGCGTGAATTAGATGGTTATGGCATGCCAATGCCTAATGCCATTGAAAAAAGTAAAGTTGATCAACTAGATACCTATCAAGGATATTTCACAGGTGTATCTCATCACAACAAGGAAGTAGAAGCTGATGAGTTTCAATCATATCTCCATCATTTTGAGTTATATCTATTAGATATATTTGTTCCAAGAACATTTGAAACCCATGAAGGACTAGATGAATTGATAGCCATGGGGGAAGCTGATGATTAGCAATGAAGTCATAGATAAAGTAATTGCGAGTATGAAGTCATCAGTAGATGTCGAGTATTTCTTTTCAAAACTCAACAAACCTGATTGGATTCAGCCCTTATTTGACAAAAAACTGTTTAATGACCCACCTGCGCCTATTGTTGATGGCGGTTATATTACTACGCCTAGTTGGCCAATATCTCAATATCTTGTAAGGATGTCTGACAAGGCTCCTGATATTGTGTCGGAAGTAATCTTGAAAATCCCAGAAACAGATAATGAACGCATACATCAGGATTATGCTCAGGCAGCTCTAAATATGCCTCCTGAGCATGCCGTCAAGATTGCGAAACTTGAATCAATATGGATCAAGAAAACAAGTTATTTTTATATTCTATATCCTGAATATATAGGGAAACTTGTGTCATATTTGGTTGACAATAACCAAGCTGATATTGCATTTCTTCTAGCGGCAAATATTCTTGCTCTAAAACAAGAGATAAAAGAATCTGGTGATCCTGGCTCAGATGATCATTTTATTGATATTGAGGTAATACCCAAGTTTTCTCAGTGGTGGTATATCAAGATGCTGGAGAAGAACATTCCAAGTCTGGTTAACCATGCGTCCACAAACTACAAAACACTGAAACTCTTATGCGGCCTACTTAAGCAGGCTTTAGACAAAGGAGAAGGTAGCAATGACGACTATTCTTATCTATGGAGGTCCTTTATAGGAGAAAGCAGTCAAAACTCCAGACATCACGAGATAAGAGATGGTTTATTGGTCGCTGTCCGCGATGCAGCTATAGCTATAGTTAATTCTGATAAATCAAAGCTGGGAGACATAATTGAGATTATTATGTCATTCAACTCAGTCATTTTTGAACGTATTGCATTTTACATCTTGAGTGAGTTTCCATCAGAGAGCCCTGATTTAACTTCTCAATATCTTGGATCGAAAGAGTGGTTCCAGAAGCGTCAACTTAGAGTCGAGTATGCCTGTTTAGCAAGAAACGGTTTTCAATATTTGTCGGATGCAGATAAGTCAAAAATTATGTCATGGATTGATGAAGGACCTGATTTGGATAAATACAGTGCATGGTATAAAGAAAGCCATAACGAAGAGCCGCCTAAAGAACTATTAGTGGCCCGTAAGAAAATATGGCAAAGAGATCGCTTGGATCAATTTAAAGATCATCTTGGTGCAGCATGGACTGATCATTATCAGTCTCTTATTGCCGAGCTTGGTGCCCCTGACTCCCCTGAATATTTATATAAACATTCAGTCTCATGGGTTGGCCCAACGAGCCCAATGACAGTTGATGAGATCAACGAGCTGGATGTTGAGGCATTGGTGCAAAATCTTAAAGAATGGCAGCCCAGTGGGGCAAGCATGGATCCTTCACCAGAGGGGTTATCTAGAAATCTTTCTGAAGCAATTAAAACAAATATTGATAAATTCAAGGATTCAGCTTCTTTATTTAAGGGCCTGTCACCCACATACGTCCGTGGTGTCTTCCAAGGATTCAGGGATAATCACTCTAAACTGGATAAACATTCCTGGTCTGGAATTATCGACCTGTGTGCGTGGGTGTTATCACAAGATTATGATATTGAAGCCGAGCAAGAAGATATAGATTCGGATGAAGATCCAGGATGGTCATGGTGTAGAAAAACTATTGCCAGTTTACTCGATTCAGGTTTAAAGAAAGGGGATGGTCAAATCCCTATAGATCTTAAAGAACAGGTATGGCCACTTATTCATTCATTAACGCAGGATCCAGATCCAACACCTGCTCACGAAACTGAATATGGCGGCAGCAATATGGGGCCTTCTACAATGGCTATCAATACTGTGCGTGGCGAAGCTATGCATGCACTAGTCGAGTATGGGCTATGGATTGCACGAAATACACCAGACAAACAGATTAACTTTGATTATATTCCGGAGATGAGGCAGGTGTTAGATGAGCGCCTTAATCCAGAAATTGATCCGTCTCTAGCAATTAGATCTGTATATGGTCAATTCTTTCCTTGGCTAAACCTGCTCGATACTAACTGGGCTAGCGAAGCTAAAACCAGAATATTTTCTGATGATGAACTCGGTTTAGGTGACGCTGCCTGGGATGCGTACATTACATTCTGTCAGCCTTATGACGATACATTTAAGGTTATACCTGATATGTATCTCAAATATGCACAGAAGCTATCAGATGCAAATGAAGATGATGAAAGAGATCGATCTCTAGAGCATTTCGCCAGTCACATTATTACCTTTTATTGGCGCTCAAAGTTAGAACTTGGTGATGACATGATTCAGGCCTTTTATACGCATGCGCCATTACGTTTACGAAAAAAAGCCATTGAGTTTATTGGACGAAGCCTTGGTAATACGCGTGATGGTCTGGAAGAGAACATAGAACAAAGACTCAAAGCCCTTTATGAATGGCGTCAAGCTGAAGCCGATAAATCTGGTGAGTATGAAGAACTTGCAGAATTCTGCTGGTGGGTCGATGCCGATATCGTCAATAGAGAATGGGTACTAACGAAGTTCCATGAACTATTGAAGGTTTTAGACAAGCTGGATTCGTTGGATTTTGCTGCAAGGAGACTAGGCAACTATCTTGAGGTTAATCCTTCGATGGTTCTTGAATGTATGGATATGATGGTAGATAAGCTTAAGACACCAGGGATGTATTTTACATGGGATGATGCTGCACAGGATATTCTCAGAGAAGCATTATTGCTAGACGATGTAAAAGACCAAGCTGTTGCATTAGTGCATAAGTTCGGATCGAGAGGTTTCCTTAAATATCGTGAATTATTAAACCAATAACAGATAATAAAACAAAGGAAGTAATTCATATGGTTCAATATGAGTTAATAGCTCTAAAAAGTGTGAAGGATTGCTATAAATGACTTTTCATGCATTTCGTGGCAATGCCTTCGAACATACACACGAAAACCACGCCTTCAATCAACTGCATGACCAGCTTCAGGAAGCATGGTTGTCAAGAGACGAGCCATTATATCTTTTTGGTAATTTCTTTGTTGGTGGAAAAGAATTAGATGCGCTAATAGTAAAACGTAATGCCATTATTGTGCTCGACTTCAAGGATTATGGTGGTGAACTAAAGTTTTCGGAGAATGGTCGCTGGCGAGCTGACGGTGTTGAGGTAAAAGGTGGAAACAGTGTTAATCCATATCAACAGATTCGTAATAATAAGTTTGCACTATTGGAATATATTCAATCAGGACAAATATGTCTTCGGACTAGCCCTAATCTTGGGCATATCGCTGGTCTGGTGTTATTTCATCAGGATATTAATTTTGACCCTAAAACACTGCCCATAAACATCAGTCGCTGGTTTCATATTGCTGACTTCACACATGTCATCAGAAATATCGACGCAATAGTAAGTAGAGAAATCGACTTACCTGAAAGTGACTTGCAGGCTTTGGTTGAAGCATTCGATGTGCCACCATATTGGCCTGATGGAAAGCCAGAAGTGGTAAGTGTTGGTGGATCTGAGTCGATATCTGAATCTACAGTTCAATACACTCATGCACAACTGGGTGCGCTTGAGGCATGTGATACATGGCTGACAAGTGATGACAGTACTGTACTAATTTTGGAAGGCATGGTGAGTACAGGGAAGCGTACATTATTAACCCCTTTGCTTGATAAGATAAGTACTAGTGGTGCAACGCCACAGCTAATTGCTCCCAATAGTCGAATTGCACAACGTTATATCCAGTCTGGTTATGAATGTTCTTCCTTCTATCAATTGCTATACAGCAACAAACCTGACGATATTATTGATGAACGATCACATCATCCTGTGAAATTAAAACCTGAGGAAGTTGCAGGCCAGGTTCTGGTTTTTGTGGAAGCTCATTTGTTAAGTGACAGTTTCTTTGCAACTGACAATATGATTTATGGAACGGGGCATATTATTCACGACCTTTTAGATTCTCTTGGTGATATGCCGCCTAAGTTGATGCTGTTAGGCGACCCATATCAATTATCCAGGGGGAGCCTTGAACTAAGCTTTTTGAATGGTAAGGCATTCGAAGATAGGGAATTAAAATGTGAACGTACCTCCTTGCGAGAGCAAATTCGACCAGCTGATGCGCATCAAGATTTACTTGAATTTCAGGCTGAGCTCGCTAGTAGCATGGTGAGCACTCATTTCAATCGATTGCCATCACCGAGTGAAGATAACGTTGTTGAGCTAAAAACTGATGAACAGCGTACAGAAGTTAGCCGAGCATTAACAGACGGGCATTATCAGGCCGTATATTTATGCGGGAAGAATGAAACGGCACATTTGGTCAATGGTGCAACAAAGATCAAAGTATTGCAGCACACCAGCACAAACCATTTAGCGGTTGGTGACAAAATAGATTTCCATAATAGAACGCCCGCATGGCTTGAAACGGATGATCCTCTTACTTTAGGTGAGACCTGGGTTAATGCAGGTGATATTGGTTCTATCGAACAAATTGATGGCAATTTTGAAACTCGGGCTATTCGCTTAAAAGGCAGGGATAAAGACACTATCCTGAGTTTTGGTATTGCCGATGTTCGGGTGCCGGTCATTGGAGTTGTGAAGATTCGCTATCTTCAGGACTATCTTGCAGCAGATAAGCCAGAACTTAATCAGGATCAGTTATTGGCATTGCAAATTTGGGCAAGGCAGGAAGCTGAGAAAAAACTCAAAAGCAAAAAGCAGTATCTGGATCAGTTGAAGGAACAGGATAAAGATCGATATAAGTCAGAAAAAAAACAATACGATCTTGATCTTAATAGACTAGTTATGTCTGACAGTTATTTTAATGCTGCACGCATTCGGTTCGCTTACGCTATGACTGTTCATCGCGCTCAAGGAAGGCAATGGCAGCATGTCATTATTAATGCAGAGTCGAGTAGCGATACGAGCTCACCTGATAACGCGAGTTACTTTAGGTGGCTGTATACAGCTACTGTTTGTGCATCTGAATGCGTAAGTTTAATGAAGTATCCTAGACTTGACCCATTATCTAATGCTGTTTGGAAACATAATGCACAGTGCCAGATTGCACCAATACAAATAAGGAAACAGTATTACTATGACAAGAGTTATCAACTGACTAAAGATGATAAAAAAGTTATACCACCGTCTGGTTTTTCTACTCCAATTAATGAACTAATCCTGTTAATGCTTAGTATCCATAAGAAACTGGATGGTTCTCGCTGGCGTATCGACAAAGTGGCTCAGCATGATTATCAGGAGCATTATTGGTTTGTTAATGATGATAATGATCAAGTCAAAGCACGATTCTCTTACAATGCCGACTACACCATTACCAATGTAGTTTTGACAGTAGAAAATGGAGATGATGTATTTAAAGATAAGCTTTGGTCTCTTCTACAGGAAAAGCCATCATTTAATGCCTGGGAAGTTGGCCAGGCAGTAAATGCTGTTGAACAAAAACTCATTAGCAATGATATACAACTTGTTTCAACAGAAGAAAAACCGTATCGAGCTTTGTTAACAATTCAAGAACACGATGATGCAGCTGTAATTGAAGTCAACGTAGGAGCAAAGGGAATGATTAGTACTATTAGGCCCATTAAAGCAACATGTGATGCGATACTTGAATCGCTATCCAAAACGTTAATGGGAATTTAGTAATGTATCCTGCTCAGCGTATCAAAGAACTTAAGGATGAAGGTAAGCTGAGAGAAGCATGGCAATATGGCATTTCTGAATTAGAAAACCATCCTGATGACTCCTTTCTTAAGCGGTCTTTATTCTATTTGTGCTTTGAAGAAATAAAACATATTCAGGAGGCTATTCTTGAACGTGAAAATCATGCACCTAACCTGGCTGAACAAAATAAGATAAACGGATTCTTGGCAAGCATAGTTGGTCTCAATATGCCTGTGCCATCTGATGAATTTCGTTTTCTTCTCTGGAAATTCAAAGCTAACGGAGAACACTATAAAGGGTTTATAGATTTAATCTTGTTACACGGAGGAAATCTTTTTAGAGAAGAAGATTTTCAACCTTTTAAAGCTGAAAAAGGTGAAGCGCCTAGTCTGCTTGTGCGCTGTGCAAGAAAACTGGCTGCTGCTTGTTTATCTCATCGTAGTGAATGGTCTATTGATGTGAATACTGTACTGGATTTTCTACAGTATGCGACTGAAAGTGCCTCTGATACACAACTTTTATGGCTAAAGTACGATCATGCCAAATGCTTACTGGTTGCTAGCAGGCATGATGATGCCAGGCAGCTTGCACTTCAAGTCTTACAAACAAAACCAACTGAAAGCTGGGCCTGGGGTGCATTGGGTGCAGCCTATCAAAAGGACAATCATGAAGCTGCCATCTCATGTTTTTGCAAAGGAATATCTTGCGCTCATGAACCACAGTTTTCGATTCCACAGAGAAAAGGGCTTGTCAGTTTATTAATCAAGAAGCAGAACTACGAGATTGCCACTGCGCAGGTAAAGCAACTTATTGATATATATAACAGCCATGGCTGGCGTTTGAAATCAGATATCGAAGATTATATTGCCTCGGACTGGTATGACTCATCTGTAGATGCCAGTGCAAGTAATGACTACATAAAGCAGCAAGCATCCAATGCTGCACAATATTTGGTAGAAGGTGCTAAAGAGCATATAGGTATCGTTGAGTCGCATCATAAATCTGGAAAAGGATTTAACGTCTATGTTTCTCCTGATGACACATTCCCTGTTCGAAAGGCATTATTAGAATCAAAACAACTTCCGCAACTTGGCCAATGGTTAAAATTATCTATTTCACCGGAGGCAAATGAAATAATAGCGGTGTTTCCTGCCGAACCTCACTTTAATGAACGTATAGATGTTCAAACTGGAGAGCTCAGGGTCAATCAAAAGGGCTTTGCCTTTGTGAATGACACCTTCATCGCCCCGCATTTAGTGGATCAATCCCTTGATGGTCTGGATGTGTCAGTAATAAGAGTTTGGGGCTTTAATCAGAAAAAACAGGAATACAGCTGGCGAGGTATTAAAATAGATGCTATTCCTTAGAGAAAAAAATTAGACTGCACTACTTGGAGTTATTATTGGCGACTTTTTACTGTCGCTTAATAAATGAACACCTAGAAGCCTACGTCTATTATTGGGCTGTCCATTTTTTTCAAAATGTAATTTGTGTTTGGCATATTTTGATAAATATATAGAGATTTTCTCATCAACGGTGTGATCGATACTTTGCATGAGATTAGCGTCATTGCAGAATGAATGGGAGTGTTAGAAATTCTGTGTCATTTCTATAAAATAGTAAAAAAGAGGAATGACACATGTCTGAAGAATTTGATTTTAACAAAGCGTTGGCAGCTTTACAAAATGGCCAGGATCTCACAGGAA
>Ga0316209_1000708_pt1 | contig 48967 bp, 39 predicted proteins | sample 6monopyrite_MG_FD_204945 | JGI IMG/M metagenome (GOLD analysis project Ga0316209, IMG submission 204945) | Microbial mat bacterial communities from mineral coupon in-situ incubated in ocean water Damariscotta River, Maine, United States -... | ecosystem: Environmental > Aquatic > Marine >...
ACGCGATGACGACGGCGGCGGCGATCGACCGGCTGGTGCACCACTCGATCATCCTGGAGATGACCGGCGACAGCTACCGCAGCGAGGCGGCGAAGCGACGCGCGAGCGGCAAGGAGTCGGTGGAGCGATCGGCTGCGAGCGCGACATGAGAATCGGCCCCGGGAAGGAACTTGCATCACGCCGACCCCCTCGGGGGTCGGGCCCGGGGCCTGCGGCCCCAGGCCAAGGACAGAGGCCCTCGCCGCTCCGCGACTCGGGCCCCGAGAACATGGGGCTACGCCCCCTTACGTGGGGGACTCCGTCCCCCTACACCCCCTGGACGATGGGTAAGTGTAATTGTCGTCAGTGGGGAAATGTAATTGACGCCAGGCAACTCCGAGTCCCGCTTGCCCTCCAGTCTGTTCGTGTTCTCAGCGTGCGCTTCGACGAGGAGGGAATCGTCTGCGATGTTTGTCCGACCGCGCGGGTCCCGCGTTGCAGCGATTGCGACCGGCCTGTACGGGTACGGAGTCAGGCACCTTCTTCCACGATTCCGCTCAGCCTCGCAAGTCGCCGAGGAGTGCGTCTGACTCCGAACGCTCAAAAGAACTTCGGCCTCGCGCGCTGGGACCTGTCCGCGGCGACGACGACGTACACGGCGCTGTTTGGTTAGCCCCCATACTTGTTGACGGTGTAGCACGAGCGCGGCGGAGCGCCGCTTCGACATCGAGTGCGATCACTCGCGCGTGACATGCACGCGCACCGACGGTCCGTCCCTCGGGATCGGAAGCGGGATCTGCTCGGGACTCACCGCATACGTCACGCCGTCGATCGCGACGCTCGTCAGGAAGAGCCGACCGCCGCCCGGGAAACTCGCCGCGGGGAGGAATCCGCCCTCGCCCTTCTCGAAGCCCGCGCGCCGGGGCCGGCCAAGGTTGCGCCGCTCGTCGTCGGATTCGATGCGGTACGTGAGGAGTGCCCGTGAGAGATCGGTGCCGTAGAAGACGAGCCCTCCCTCGGCGGCGGGGGTGAGCCGCACGCGGCGGCGCGCATTCGACCCGGATTCGAACGTGAGCTGGCGTTCCAGGTAGCCGGGCGACTTCACCGTAATGCGCGCACCGTCGGGCACCAGGTCCGCCCAGTACGAGCCTTCGACGCCGTTTCGCGACGGATCTTCGCCGGGTAGGCCCCCGCGAAGTTCGAAGGAAGGGAGTGGCAGGTCGGTGAGCGCGTCGACGACGATCAGCTCGACGAAACGGCTGCGCGGCAGTCGCAGGGTCACCGTCTGTACGTCGCCGGACGACAGATCCACTTCGCGTGCGCCGTCGATGAGGAAGGCGTTCCGTGATGAGAATTCCGGATGCGGGCTTGCGCTGATCTCGACGGGAAGTGTCGGGACGTCGCGCAGGAGGACGCGCCCGTCCGCGCCGGTCGTCTGCCGTTGATGGATGCTGGAATTCGGCCGCGTCTCCATCCACGCGGGATGGTCCGTGGGCCATGCGCCGTGGAGCTCCGGTTGGGCATGGAATGCCTCGCTGCCGCGATCGTCGTCCAGTTCGATGTAGTAACCGCCGAGCGGCCGCTCGTCTTCGTCCACCACGCGTACCTCAAGTTCCGTCGCGGCGAGGAGGGTCGTCCCGAGCGAGCCCGCCGACGATCCCACGGAGTCCTTCCGGGCCGGTGCCACGCGTCTCGTCGGCCGCAAGTAGACCGGCGCGTGGTCCTCGGCGCGAATCGAGATGCTGGTGATGCGCTCGGCGAAGGGGATACGGAGGGCACCTTCGCGTGAGCGAATGCGCAGCGCCAGATGCGTGATGGGAGACTCCACGGTTGCGATTGCGAGCGCCTCGGGAACTGCATCGGCGGGAGACCAGAGTCGGATCAAGAGGTCTTCGATTGGCCTCGGCTCGATGCGCAAGCGGACGACGTCGTTCTGTGTTCCGCCTTCCGCACGCCCGTGCGCGCTACGTCCGAACTCATCGTACGCCAGCAGATCCACGGGGGCATGCGAGGGCGCTTCGATGACGATGGCTTCACCGTTCAGCACCTCGTGTGACTCCACGAACCAGATCGGGCTGCGACCGTCGTCCGTCGAACCCTCCGGCACGGGGAACACTAAGAGTGTGATATCCCCCGCATCCGCAGGGCCCTCGACCACGACCGACAGCTTTGCGGTGCGCACGAGGGAGACCTCGTACTCGGCCTCGACGGTCCGGAAGAACCAGGTTCGCGGAACATGTCCTTCCGCGCCGATGGTCAGCGTCTTCGCGTCGATGGTGCCATAGGGGAGGCGCACACGCCCGGATTCGTCGCCCCTCCAACGCGCGGGTGACTCCATCGATCGCACCCACGGAAACGGGATCAGCGCGCCCGTCGGCGCGTCCAGAACCAAGATCGTACTGACGGAATCTGTGGAGCGCTCCGGTTCCATCCGCACGGTCCAGGGTTCGTTCGAGGGAAGCGCGACGCGGGTGTCGCTCAACGGCAGATATCCATCGAGGAGAACCTGCAAGCCTCCCGCTCGGTGCGCTTCGACGGTCAAAGGGCAGAGCCCCTGCGCATTCGTCCGACCTTCGCCGGCAGAGTTCCATTCCGGCGGCGTGTAGGATATCGTCGTCCGTCGTCCGAGCGCGGTCCATCGGACGGTTGCCCCCTCGAGCGGCCGATGAAATTCGTCGGTGACGAGGATGGAGAGTTCGGTTCGCTCGCTCGCCCATACCAGATCGCGTTCGCCGGCCTGCAGTCTGAACGAAGCGTGCGGTACGACGAGCTCGGGCTCGAGGCTGCGCAGACGCCACCAACCGGCGGTGAGCCGAAACTCCCGAGCCGAGGAGTCCCAATGGACCGCACCGTCCCCGACGCATTCGATGCGGTCCGGGCCGAGCGCCTCGAAAGAGCCTCGCAAGAGGCACCGTAGCGTGGCATCCGTTCTCGCAGGTCGGTACGCGGCGAGTGGCGCATCGGGCGCTGTGAACTCTGACCGGGACCCGACTGTTCGAGGGTCGAGCCCCGGAGCGTGCCCGCTCGACGCGGACGATGCACCTTCGGGGTCTAGAACGGTCGTCGTGGAGTCCTCGCGATCGAACCACCACAGGGCGGTGCCGGCGATGAGCACGATTGCGAGGAGTGTGAAGTAGCGTCCGTTCTTGTACTTGGCCAAAGGCAAGGTCTAGCAGGCTGTTGAAGAAGTGCTTTGGATGACAGGGCGGTAGCATCTGCGCCAGGTCGGTGCCTGGGGACGCAGCTGAATCCGTAGATTCAGGGGAGTTTTCAGGTGCCGAGCTGGTGCAGAGGATGCCGTCATGGCACCGAATGACTTTTTCAACGGTCTGCTAGCCCGGAGTATTCATGAACACGCACCCCAAACTGCGCAGACGGCCGGCATCGCCGGCCTCTCGGCACCTGACGGCACTTTGAAGAATCTGGCTACTTCGACGACCCGTTCAGGGTCGCCTTCATTGCCGGCTCCCTCCAAGCACCGACAGGAACCGATCTGCTGTGTTTGGAGCACGTGTTCATGAATACTCCGGGCTAGATGGGCGTTACCTGGAGCTTTGCGCTGCTGCTGGTCACGGGGTGTGCCGCAATTCGATCGCCGGCCTTCCCTCCGATCGTCGTGTCTTCGCCGCCCTCCAGCTCCGCTCCTTCCTTCCATCCATCGGGAAGTTCGTCACCGACCTCCCAGTCGTCGGGGAATGGCGAGCAGCGAGCGAGTGAGAAACAGCATGACTCCAATGCAGAGGGTTTGCGGCGAGCAGGCACGGTTCGGGCCGTGCGACGATCGACGGAGACGGATGGTCTGCGCGTCGATGCCCGATCCTACTGTGCCCCCCCCCCTGCGCTGTCAAGCAAGGGTCCAAGCCTGCTGTGCGGATTCCCCCGCGGGAGACACGCGCGCCCGGAGCGGATCGGACCATCCGCGCGGTCACAGGCATGAATCGTGCAGCACTCTCGATCCGCGGCCGCATCGAGTTCGTGCTGTGCAGTCAGTGATGATCTCGCTCGCGCTGATCGTGCTCTGCGCGGGAAGTACCGTACCAGGCTCATCTCCGCGCACCAAGACACGCTCTTCCCGCCTTCAGCCGAACGCTCACCACGCCACAGCTGAATCCGGCCCTGGTCACCTGCGCAACCCCCGAGGGCTCGGCGTCGTCCAGGGGCAGCTCGAAAGCGGTCTCCTCCTCAGGCGGCTCGATCATCTCCGTGCAGTGCTCGCCGGTGCCGGCACACGAAGCCGCTCCAAGGACGATCACCAACAAGACGGGCGCCGCAATGGACCGGCTCAACATGCTCATGAGTCTCTCCCCATCGCGATGACCAGGTCGCGGGTCGCCAAATCATCTACGACTCCCCTCTCGCTGGTCGCGAATCGACTCGCGGTCGAGCGGGCTGTGAGGAGCTGAACCAGGTTCGGTACCTCATGGTTCGGTACCTCACACGGTACCTCACGGTACCTCAGGGCAGGAACGTCGCACTCAGACCGTTGCTCAGGCTGAAGCCGCCTCCACCGGGGCCCATCGGATCGCGGAACCAGAACTGGAAGTACCAGGTCGAGCCGGGGAGGATCGCGCCGGCGCCGCCGTTCGCAGGCGGCTGGGTGAAGTCGACCAAACGCTCGGCGCCGCCGGTGCCGTCCGTCTGGACGGGGGGCGCGAGGCGGAAGAGGCCCGTCGCGCCGCTCCCGACGCAGCGGAAGCCGTCGCCGAAGGGGATCTGGGTGGCCTCGGGGCCATAGAAGAAGAGTCCGAAGTTGCCGCTGGGCGCGTCCTGCACCGTCAACGTCAGGTCGTTGGTCCCCACGCTCGTCGAACCGCTCCACCCGATCTCCGCGCCCGGACCTTGGGAGTGCGGCGCGGCCACGCAGTAGGTGTATGGGCAGTTCGCAAGGTCCGGCGGACCACCCGAGGCTGTCCACGCAGCCTGGAACGCGACCCAGTCATCGCAGTCAATGTCGCCGTCGGCGTCGAAGTCGCCCGGCTCGCAGCTCGGCTCCCACGGTCGGGTGTTCGTCCCCGTGAAGCATGCCGCGAAGGCTGCGAAATCCAGGAGATCCACGTCGTCGTCCTGGTCGAAGTCCCCGAAGCGCGTGATCACTCGCACCATGCGTGAGACCGAGGGCACTCCGGCCGAGTCGACGACGAACAACATGTAGAAGCCCGGCGGCGCAACCCGGGCATCGCTCGGTGCCGGAAGCTGGCTCGTCCCTTGGGCCCCGAGTGAGCCCAGTCCGACAAAGCGCTGGCTCATGTTGTTGGAGTGCGTCACGGCGGAGAGCCGAATCAGGACCGCTTCATTGTTCGCGTGCCCGCTGGTGAAGGTGAGCGAGAAGTCTTCCCCGTACGCGAGGGCCGTCGGCGCCCCGCTGATCGTCGGCCGCGTGCCGCGGAACAGATAGGGCGGGGAGTAAATCTCACCCGAGGGCTGAAAGTCGCCGCCCGCGGCCAGCACGCGGCCATCGGGCAGGAGCACTGCCGTCGAGTGGTACATGCGCGGCACGGCGTGCGGAGCCACCGGGTCCCACGTCTCCGTCGCGGGGTCGAACAGCTCCGGCGTCAGCACGGGCGTCGGGCTTGCGTCGTTGTCGGAACGGCCCCCGACCACGAGGACCTGACCGTCGGGCAAGATCACCGCGTCGTGCTCCATACGCGGCGCGGCCATGTGGGACGTGGCAGTCCAAGCCGGGGTCGCCTCCGCGAGGTCGAGGATCTCCGCCGTTCCCGTCGGTTGTCCATTTCCCGTGTAGCCCCCCACGAGCATGAAGCGGTCCATGTCCGGCGGGAGCTGCACGGAAGGAGCCTCATAGCGTCCTGCGAAGAGGGTGGTCGCGAGAGGGGTCCACGTATCACTGACCGGGTCATACGTTTCGGTGGCCGAGTCCGGGCCGGTCTTCAGGACCGAACCATCGGAGAGCAAGTGCAGGAGCGGGTAGTACGGCAGGGTCTTCTGCCCCAGGAACTGCCAGTTGTTCGAGCCGTTGGGATCCCAGCGTTCAATGTCGGAGTTCTGGACTCCCGCGACCTCGCTCAGTCCAGCCATGGTCAGGACGCTTCCGTCCTGCAGCGTGACATTGGTCGGATACCAGCGCCCGGCCGCCATGTCCTCCACTTGGGTCCACTGTCGGTCGAACGGGTCGAAGAGGAACGCTTCCTTCGGTCCCCTCAACGGATTGAAGGAAAGGGTCCCCCCAGTGACGAGCAGTCGGCCGTCAGGGAGAAAGCTGTGTCCCGCGCAGTCGGGGTTCCACGGTGCCGGCGGCGGCACCTCCGTCAGGTTCAGCGACTCGGGATCCAGGACCCACCCGTGGATTCCGGGAACGCCGTGCTCCGCCGAGAAGAGCAAGACCTCTCCGGTCGGGAGAACCGCAGAGTGGATCGCGATCAGCGGAAGGGGAAAGGGTGCCGCCCACTCGCCATCCTGTGAACGCGCCGCAGGTGTGGTGGAGAGCAACGCTACCGCTGCATAAACGAAAATGGAGGGTTGGTTCATGCCGAGGTCTCCGATGGGTGATCACCGACGAGGAGCGGGGACCGGACGCTGTCCGACATTGTACGCGCCCCTGCCAAGAACCCGTGCGAATCGACCCGACACAGCGTTCTTCGACACTTTCGGAGAGTCTCGAGCTTGCGCATCCGGTACCGAACCAGGTTCGTCGCCACACACCAACACTCCCCCGCCTTCGACCGCGTCGCCCCGCGCGATTCACTCGGCTCGCCGAGGCAAGCTGGTGCGGGGCGCTGGGGCTCGACCCCACGAAGGAGTCCGGCTGATTCAAGGGGGGAGAACACCGAGGCGCGCCGCGGCGCTCCCGGGCTGTGAGGAGATGAACCTGGTTCGGTACGCTTCGCTTCTAGTGGTCGCCGTGACCGCCGTGGCCGTCGTCGTCGTCGCCGTGGCCGTGGCCGTCGCCTTTCTTGTCATGCCCTTTCCCCGAGTCGGAGGCGTCGAGCTTGGCCAGGTAGGTGACGGGGTCCTTCGTGACCTTCTTCTTGCAGCCCTTGCAGCACAGACGAACCAGGCGGTTGCCGACGACGTAGTCGATGGGATCTCCCATATCGCCGCCCAGCTCCTCACCCGAGACGACGCACGTCTTGAGCGGGTACTTGGGGCCCTGCGCGGCAACGACAGCCGCGTCCAGCTTGGCGACGAACTTGCCTGAGTCCTTGAGGAACTTCGACTTGCAGCCGTTGCAGCAGAGCCGCACCAGGCGGTTGCGGTAGACGAGGTCGACCGGTTTCCCCATTCCACCGAGCTTCTCGCCGGAGATCGGGCACGTCTGAAGCGGGTAGTACGGGAGCTGTTGGGTCACGAGGGCCGCATCGACCTGCGTGAGGACCTTGGCGGGGTCCGCACGGAAGGCGCTCACGGACTTGTCACTGTTGAACCGGAGTTCGCGGCCCTCGTGCTGGATCACGATCTGCTTGTCGATCGGGACGAGCTTCTCGCTCGTAACCGGATCGGTGCCGAGCATGTACGGGTCTCCGGAGAACTCTTGTTCCGAGCTCTTCGCGGTGGTGGAGCCGCCGTGGTCGTGGTCCTGCGCGGGGGCTGAGACGGACAAGGCGGACAGGATGGTCAGCACGAGGAGTGCGGGCCGGAGTTGAAAAAGTCTGGACATGGTTGGATCTCTGATAAATGGGTTCTTGGAATCTGCTTGCACAGGTGGTGCCCCGACGCATCGCTTCCGACGCGCAGGCGCGGGTGCCTTCGGAGTCGAGCACGCATCGCGAGTCACGAACCGAGAGGCAGATCCGGTCGAGGCGAGGGCAGCGATGCAAACGCATTCGCCGGCCCCCCTGCATACCGAGCCCGTTGGCTCGCTCGATCGGTCGGGATTCGACAGAGCCGCTGCACTCTCGCCGAGGAGAGCTGCAGCCGGGTCCGTCAACAGCGATACATGCAATTCAGGACGAAGAGCGGTGGCCCGTGCGCCCTCACAGCCCAAGCCGGCTGGAGCGCGACCCGAGAGTAGACGAGATCGCAAGTCCGTGGAGTAACCCCGCCCGTGCCGGCGTTTGCGTCGCCGTACTCCTGGTGGATGGCTCCCTTCGCGACCTCCACAGCCGGAGTGTCCGACCCGACACAGCGGCATCCGCCATCCGGCGAGCCGTGATCGTGGTTCGGAGAAGAGTTCCCGTCGAACTCCGCGCTGCGGCCGTCGTGATCGTGCCGAGCGTCCACCATCGCGTGCTCCTCCTCGGGGCCGTGCTCGTGGCCGTCTCCGCCGCCGTGGCACCAGCAGATCCCCGCCCCCGACGAAGCCAGGAGGAGGACGGGCACCAGCAGCCAGACCAACATACGTCGCGCTCGCTGGGGGGTGGAACTCAGGGGATTGATGATCATGTGGTGCGCCGGTTCGCGGATCCTGGTTGGAGCCCGATGCTACGTCAAGCTCCCAGCACGGACGATTCATGAAGAAGCGTTCCAGACGCAGCAGATCGGTTTCTGTCCGTGCTCCGGGGATTCCTGCGATGAAGGCGCCCCTGCACCGGCCGTAGAGGCCGGCCGGACTCTTCGAAGTGCCGGCAGGGGTAGAGAGGCCGGGGTGCGTATTCCTGGATCCCCCGGGGCTGGTTCCCCGGACGAACGCACGGCCTACGCCACAACTCGACGATCGTGAGACTCCGAGCGGAGAAACCAGCTCCCAATCCTCGATCGGACCTATCCGGCTCCGACACCCCGCCTTGGAGTCCGCCCTCACTCCCCCGGCACCCACTCATACTCCTCCGGGTCGTACCGCACTTCCCTCTGCGGGTACTCCGCCAGCAGTGCTTCGGCGCGCATGATCAGGGTGTCGCGGCCGGCGTTGAGGTCTTGGGGGTCGTATTGAACGATCTCGTTCGGAGGGACGCCGATGCCCTCGATGCCGCGGCCGCCGTTGAAGGAGATGCGGTTGGAACCGACGGCGACGTAGAGGCCGTACTTGCCGGAGGGGAGCTCGATCGTTTCTTTTTGGGCGCTCATGCCGGCGGTCGGACTCTCGCCGATCATGTAGGCGCGGCCGTCTTCTTTGAACATGCCGGCGACGGTCTCGCCGGCGGAGCGCACGGTGGCGTCGACGATCACGATCACGGGGCCGCCGTAACCGTGCGGGCCGGCGCCGGCGAGCGGCGGGCGCGCCATGCGCGGCATCTCACGGCCGGCGGGGATGAAGCGCGACTCGAAGGCGTCGTGGTCGACGCCGCCGCCCGAGTTGCCGCGGAAGTCGAGGATCAAGCCCGGCGCGTCGCGCATCTTGCCCAGTGCTTGGTCGAGCTCGTCGAGGACGGTGTTCTTGATGCGGCGCATGTGGATGTAACCCCAGCCCGCTTGCGTGAAACCGAAGCCGAGGCTCCGGCCGTCCCACTCGAGCGGCTGCGGCGGGAAAGCCGGGCCGTCCGCGACGACGCCGGCCTTCTCGAAGGTCACCGTGCGCTTCGACTTCTGCTTGTCGACGCCCTTGAGCTCGAGCTTCCAACGCGTGCCCGCGGGTTCCGCGAGTCCCCAGTGACACGCGTAGAAGTCGGCCTGTGCTTCGGTCGAGAAGCTGTTGCGCTCGGCGCACATCTCGCGGCGCGCGTCGAGCCACTTCGGAGCGGCGACACCGTCGATCTTCAGCACTTGCATGCCGGGTTCGATGCCGAGTTCGGCCGATCCCGACCACGAATTCTTGATGTAGACGCCCTTGCCGATGCGGCACAGAAAGAAGCCGGGTCCGACCTTCTCCTGCCAGTAGCCGTCGGGCCACGGCAAGCTCGCGCCTTCGTGCAACGGCACGACGGCCGCGTGTCCGTCCTTCGCGCGCGCGAGCAGCTCGAGCAGGGTCGCGGATAGCTCGCCGTCCGACTCGATCGACTTCGCGCGCTTCTCGAAGTCCTTGCGCACCTTCTTCCAGTCGATGTCCTTCAGCTCGAAGAAGCGGCCGCAGCGCAGTTCCAGCTGATCGAGCGCCGTCGCCACTTCCAACTCGTAGTCGATCATCGTCTCATCATCGAGCACGATGCCGGGCGGCGCAGTCCGCGCGGCGGCCGTCACGCCGCCGAAGAAGATCAAGGCGCACAAGATCAGCTGCTCCACCATCATTCGACCATCATTCCATCAAGGTACTCGCCCGTGCGTTCGGCATTGACGGCACCGCTCTCGGTCCAGACCGTCCAGTGCCCGGAAGCTTGGCCGCCCTCGAACGATCCCGCGGCTTGCCGCGCGCCACTCGGGTAGTAGAGCGTCCACGTTCCGACGCCGAGGTCCTGCGCATAACGCCCCTGCATTGCGAGTTCGCCGGTGTCGAAGTACCAGTTCCAGTTGCCGCTGCGATCGCCATTCACGAAGCGGCCGGTCGCCATGCGGTTGCCGTCCGGGTACCACCAAGTCCACGCGCCGTGTTCGACGGCGCCGCGGTACTCGCCTTGTTCGTGCAGCGCGCCGTTCGAATGCCAGCAGTTCCAGAGGCCGTCGCGTTCCCACTCGCCATCCGCGTTGAGCGAGCGCTGCGCTTCGAACCACAGGGTTTCGTCCTCGTACTCGGCGCGCACGAACGGACCGTCGAAGGCGAGCAGCTCGTAGTCGTCGGGCAGCGGGCTGGTGATCTCGGGATCGACGTCCTCGGAGACCAAGAACGGCATCTCGATCGAGTAACCCGGCGGCAGGACATCTTCGTCAGGCACATCCGCGTCGGGATCCGGCAAGTCGTCGGCGGTGATCAAGCCTTCGCGCCGCACGCCGGCGGGCTCGGCCTGTGAGGGCTTGGATGACCTGAGCTGCGGTTCGAGCGCTCCGTCGTCGTCGGTGAACACCGCGGAGCCATCCGCGTCGAGTTCGAGGACCGCGGCGTCTTCGCTGAGTCCCTGCATCGCCGGAACGACGGTGAGAGCCGCGAGAGCCAGTCCGAACGCGATCAACACCCAGCGCATAGTGAGTCAGCATAGCAATCGAGCGTCGATTCGCCCCTCCTCAGGAAGCTCGACGCAGGATTCGCAACCGGCGCAACGTCCGCGGATAGGATGGGCACGCCCCCCTTTCGGAGAGTTCATGCCTCAAGACGCCACTGCATCCCCCCTCGCTCGCCTCGTCCGACACATCTCGCGCGTCGTGCACGGCAAGCACGAAGCGATCACGCTCTCGGTCGTCGGACTCGCCGCCGAAGGCCACGTGTTGCTCGAAGACGTCCCCGGCACCGGCAAGACGACGCTGGCGCGCGCACTCGCTCGCTCGATCGACGTCGACTTCTCACGCATCCAATTCACTTCGGATCTGTTGCCCGCGGACGTCTTGGGCTTCAGCGCTCCGTCGCCCACTGACGGACGCTTCGTCTTCCGGCGCGGGCCGATCTTCGGAAACATCGTGCTCGCCGACGAACTGAACCGTTCCACGCCGCGCACGCAGTCCGCGTTGCTCGAGTGCATGAACGAACGGCGCGCATCCGTCGACGGTGAAGTGCACGAGCTGAAGCGCCCGTTCATGGTCATCGCCACGCAGAACCCGCTCGAGTTCGAAGGCACCTATCCGCTGCCCGAGTCACAGCTCGATCGCTTCATGCTGCGCGTGCGGCTGGGCTATCCCGAGCGTGCGGTCGAACGCCAAGTCCTACGCAGTCGGCTCGAAGGCGACCCACTCGACAAGCTGGAACCGATCCTCTCGGAAGCCGAACTGCTCGCCGAGATCGCCGCCGTGCGACAGGTGCACGTCGAAGACATGCTGCTCGACTACGCGCTCGACTTGATCGACTCGACCCGCACCAGCGGTCGCTTCCTGCTCGGCGCATCGCCGCGCGCGGGCATCGGTTGGATGCGCGCCGCGCAAGCCCTCGCCCGCATCGACGGACGCAATCACGCCCTTCCCGACGATGTCAAACGACTCGCTGTCTCGGTCCTCGCGCACCGTGTCGTGCAGACGCCGCGCATGGAACTCGGCGGCGGCGCGGAGGACGGCGGGGTCGAACAGGAGATCGCCGCGCTGCTCGACGAGGTCCCGGTCCCCGCGTGAAAGAGACCGCCGACGGCGTTCGGCCGCTCACCACGCGCATCGAACCGACGGTCGCGGGCAAGATCCTGCTGCCGCTCGGCGTCAGCTTGGCGACGATCGCGTGGGCTGCGGGCGGAGCAGCCAACTTGCTCGCCGCGACGGTCTGGGCCGTCTTGCTCGTCGACGCGGCCGCCGGTCTGCTCGTCGCGCGCGGCTTGCGCATCGTTCCGCCGGACTTGGACCGCAGCTTCGCGGGAGAACTGCGCCGCCTCGAACTGCAGGTTCACGCCCCCTCCGGCCCTTTCGCGCCGCGCGCCGTCAGCCTGCACACCGGTCGAACGCGTGGTGATCGTCCCGCGGGTTTCATTGCGGCGCTCAAGCGCGGCCGCACGTCGCGCGTGGGATTCGCGAAGCGCTGGACCGAACGCGGCCCCGTGACCACCTTGACGATCGACGTTGCCACGGGTCATCCGCTCGGGCTGCTGCGCGTGCGCAAGCGCTTCGAGCTGCCGATCGATGTGCTGGTGCTGCCGCGCCCGCTGCCGCTCGCCGACCTCATGCTGCTCGCGCCGGTGCACGGCGCGCAAGCGACGCTCGCGCACGCGCGCAGGCTGGGCGATGAGGAGTTTCACTCGCTGCACGCTTGGCGTCAAGGTGAGAGCATGCGGCGCGTGCACTGGAAACACTCGGTGCGTCGCGGCGCGCTCTACCGGCGTGAACACGAAGGACCAGGGCGGCCGGAACTGCGCTTAGTGCTCGAGACGCGGACCGTCGGCGGTGAGAACGCGAATCGGTCGTTCGAGCGCGCGGTGCGCTTGACCGCGAGCCTGGCCGCGCATCACTTGCGCGATGGTCGTCGCGTGCGCCTCGTGATCGGTTCAGAGTCCCTACCACCCGCGCGCGGTCGCACCGGCTTGTGGCCGCTGCTCGCCGCACTCGCGCGCGTGCGCAACGAACGCGGCTCCGCCAGTGCAGCGCGCTTCGACCCGCCGGCGCGCGGCGAAGAGCTGATGCTCGTGATGGCCGGCGGCGGCCGTGGCTTGCCCGATGCTCCGCGCGGTTGGACCGTACTCGACATCGATGCGCCCGGCAGCGACCTCTACCTCGTGCGTGAGCTGAACGGGCAAGGCGCAGCGTGAGGAACTCGAACCGCACCCTCCCGATCAGGCCGCTGCGCGAAGCGTGGTTGGTATCCGGCATTCGTCGCGCGACGCTGGCGTCGACGCTCGTCGGCAGCGCAGCGATCGTGCTGTCCATCGCGCGCATCCCGGACAGCGGGCCGCTCGCTTTCGCTGCGCTAGGCGTCGTTGCACTCGCCACGCTGCTGGCGATTCACTTCAGCAGCCAAACGCGACCGCGCACCGCTTGCATCGGCGTGGCGTTGATCACTGCGACGGCCTTGCCCGGCACGCTCGGCTTCCTCGCGTGCATCCACGCCGGGCAATACGCCGCGCAACGCCTCAGCCGCGACCCGCGCACTTGGTGCTGGGCGCTCGGCGCGGGACCCGGCGCCGCCGCGATCGGGTTGGTGCTCGAACCCGGCGCGCACTGGCCGTTCACCTTCCTCGCGCAGCTGATCCTGAGCCTCGGCGCGGCGCCCGCGCTGGGACTTGCGGTGCGCGCGCGTTGGTACGACCGCCGCCGTCCGCGCGAGCTGCCGCCGGCGGTCCGCGCGCGCGTCGCGCCGGCGACCGGTTGGGTGCTCTTGCCGCTGATCATCGCCGCAGCCGGCGTCACTTCACTCGCACTCGACGCGCTGCCCAGCCCGCTCGGCGAGAGCTGGAAACCGCGTCCGCGCGCTGAATCGCCGCGCCGCGATCCCTCGCAAGCGCGACGCGCCGCGCTCGAACGGCAAGCGCTCAAAGGGCTCTTTCCCGACGAAGTGCGGTTCGGCGACGACGTGGTCGACTTCACCGGAAGGCCGGTGATGGAGGTCCGCGTCAGCCGCGACGGCGTGCGGCTCGGTCCGCAAGTCGGCGCGCTCTACTTGCGCGGACTCGCGCTGGATCGCGTCGGCGAAATGCGCGTTCGCGCGTCCACTGACGACTTGAAACGGATCGCCGACGCAGACGACGGGCGACTCGACGGGTGGGTGCAACTCGCGGACGATCCCGAGCTCCCCTACCTCGAGCTCGAGGTTAAGCAGCGCCCGATGCGCATCGGTGTCGGCGGCTCGATCGCGCTGTTCGCGCCGGCGCCCTTGCTCGCCGTCGAAGCGCCGGCCGTGCTGCACTCACCCGACGTGATGACGGCGCTGCTCGACGCGCCCGACGGCTGGTTCGAGCTGCGCATGCGGTCGTACGACTGGGGTTCGGAGGAACTCGATCTGCACCTTCGCTCCGCAGAGCACCCCGATCCCAAGACGAGGCGCCTGCCGCGCGACTCCGCGGAGATGCGCGAGATCGCAGGGCTCGCGGCTCGCATCGCCGGCGCGCAGCTGACCGATCATCAGCGCGTCCTCGCCGTGAAAGAACACTTCGCCGCTTACGACTACGAACTGATCACGCGCGACTTGCCCGGCGTACAAGGCGTGGTCGCGTTGTTCGACCGCGGCTCGGGGCACTGCACGCACTTCGCCTCGGCGACGGTGCTGATGCTGCGCAGCCTCGGGATCAGCTCGCGCATCGCGACGGGCTACCTCGCCTCGAACTACGACGACGAGCTCGGCGGTTGGTTGGTGTCGAGCCGCAACGGTCACGCTTGGGTCGAAGTCTGGTTCGACGGCGTCGGCTGGGTGCCGTTCGAGACGACGCCGATGTCGCGCCGCGCCCGCGCGCTCGACTGGACCGGCGACGGCAGCGGCTTGTCCGCATGGGCGGCGGATCTCGCCACGGACGTCGAGCTCTGGGCGGCCAGCGGCGGCGAAGCCCGCTACTTGAAGCTCGCCTTCCGCACCGCTTCCGACTTCCCCGAGGCGGCGTGGTTCAGCGTACGCGAACGCCCGTTAGCCGCCGTCGCGCTGTCGTTGTTGGCCGTCGCGATCTTCGCCTGGCGCCGGCGCAATCGCCGTGCGTTGCAACACACCGAGCGGCGCGCCGTTCCCGCGCGCGTCAGCTCGCGCAAGCTCGAACAACGCTGGCTCGCCGACCTCGCGGCTCGTGGGCACAGGCGCGCACCACACCAGACGTGGCGCGAGTTCGTTGCGGCCGTCGAGCAGTCCGACGCGTCACTCGGCGAGCAACTGCGACCCGTCGCGATCGCCTTCGAGACCGTCGCTTACGCCGGGCGTCCGCTGGAAGACGCCGAGCGCGCCGCGCTCGAGACGCAGCTCGCCGGCCTGCGCGACAACTGAACGCCGCTCGGTTCAGCGCGCGAAGCGCACCCAGACGGGCGCGTGATCGGAGAGACCGGCGTCCTTCTCGATCCAGGCTTCCTTGGCGCGTACGGCGAGCGACGGCGTCGCCAAGACGTAGTCAATGCGCCAACCGAGGTCCTTCTCGCGCGCGCGGCCGCGGTTCGACCACCACGAGTAGAGTCCCGCTTGATCCGGGTTGAGCTGACGCACCACGTCGACCCAACCGAGCTCGAGGATGCCGGACAACCACTCGCGTTCTTCGGGCAGGAAGCCCGAGTTCTTCTCGTTGCGCTTCGGCGCGTGGATGTCGAGCGGCGTGTGCGCGATGTTGATGTCGCCGCAGACGGCAATCGGCCGGTCTTCTTCGAGCAACTGAGTGAACCAACCGCGCAGGTGTTCCATCGACTCGAACTTGCGCTGTTGACGCTCTTCGCTCGACGAGCCCGAAGGCACATAGAGGCTGACGAGGCTCATGTCGTCGAAGTCGGCGCGCACGGCGCGCCCTTCGGAATCCGCCCAGTCCAGGCCGACTCCGTGCTGATAGCGATCGGCAGCGCTGCGCGAGTAGACGGCCGTTCCCGCGTAGCCCTTCTTCTCCGCCGAGTTCCAGCGCGCGCTGTAGCCGACGGGTGAGCGCAGCTCGTCGTCGACCTGTTCCGGCATGGCGCGCAGCTCTTGCAGACACAGGTGATCGGGTTGCTGATTCGTCACCCAGTCGGCGAATCCGCGCTTGCCGGCGGCGCGCACGCCGTTGAGGTTCAAGCTGCAGATCGTCAGGTCGTCGTTCTTCTTCGCCATCGATTCAGTGGGTCAGTGAGTCTTGGAACCGCGCCCGAGGAAGCGCGTCGTGATGCCGCCGGCGAGGAGCAACAACAATGCGATGCCCCACTGCCGGGCGCTGGGATCGAAGCGCTTCAAGGCCACGCTCTGCGCCTTGAGTTCGTCGCCGCTGAAGTTCCCGTAGCGCTCGAGAAGCTCGTCGGCACAAGTTTCGTCGAGCTGCAGGCCGACGGCTTCGTTGACAGCCGCGAGGTCTGTGCCTTCGACGAGCAGCGTGACAGCGATGCGCGTCGAGCGGTCGGTGAGTTCCGGGTGTTGCGCTTCCTGGAACGGCCACAGGCCGAGCACCGAGCCGCAGAGCAAGCCGAGCAACACGGCGTGCGACGGTTTCGGCGCGCGCGCGAGCGCGAACTTCAACACGTTGCTCAGCAGCGCCACGCCGAGCACCGCGCCGATTCCGACCGGCACCATCACGGCGAGCCCTTCCATGCGATCGCCGCGCAGCGTCTCGGAGATCGAACCGACGACGACTTCGTACATGCCGAGGATCAGCAACAAGTACGAACCTGAGACCCCGGGCAAGATCATGCTCGAAGCGGCGATCGCACCGACGATCAGATAGACGACCGTGTTGCGCGGCAGCTGAGTCGAGCTGAGCCCCCACGCGAGCCCCGCCATGATGCCGACGCCGACGAGCGTGCCGATCGCGGTCGACGCGCCGAGCGGGCGACACTGTTTCCAGAGCTCGGGCACGCCGCCCAAGGTCATCCCGACGAACAGGCTGTACATCACCCAGCGGTGATGGACGACCAAGTCGACGGCGACGCCGGCGAGCAGCGCGACGGAAGTCACGGCGCCGAGGCCGATCAGCGTCAGGAAGAAGATCGAGCGCGGTTCGCGTCGCAGGCGCGTGACGTCGGCGATCGCGCTGATGAAGCGGTCGTACAAGCCGAGCGCGAGGATCATCGTGCCGCCGGAGACGCCCGGAACGAGGTTCGCGAGCCCCATCAGGAAGCCGCCGAAGATCACGCGCTGGGGCGCGGCCGGCGCGGGGCTGCCGTTGGGAGCGGCGTCGCCGCGCGGTTCGTGTTCGTCGTGCATGGATTCGCCGAGGGGTCCCGGCATTCTCACGCGGGCGCGGCGGTTCTCAAGCTTGGCGGCGGACTTCGCCGCGCGTGACGCCGAAGAGCTGTCGCGCGGCTGCGTGGCGCTCGGCGCGATCGGCGGTCGATCCGAGGGCTCCGCGCAAGCAGCGCAAGACGTCCGAAGTCGTCGGTCGCAGCGCAGGAGGCAGGCTGCGGCCGAGCTGCCGGACGAGTTCGAGCCGATCCGCTGCGGCCGATCCAGCGCCGATGCGACCGTCCAGCACCTCGGCGAGTGCGAGCTCGGGGAGCGCCGACACCGCGAGCCCGCCAACCAGCGTGCGGTCTTGGATATCACGGATCTGTTCGATGGCGCAGTCGGAACGCCCGCCGGACTTCTCGTGCGCGACGAGCGCATCGAAGTCGAGCTGCGCAGGGCGCACGCCGGAGGACGCGAGCCGCTGGAGGAACGAGCCGAGCGCCCGCGCGAGCACGCGGCGATCGTGGGCTCCGTCGAAGCGCTCGAGCCACGCGGAGAGCGGCAGCATCTTCTCCAGCTCGCGCGTCACGAGGATCGAGCGGCGCGCGGCGACGACACGATCCTCGCTCGCCACGGCCAGCGGTTCGGCCGTCGAGATGCCCGCGGCGCGCAGCGCGCAGGAGAGGTTCCACGCGCGTTCCGCGAGGCTGACCGACGCCGGTTGCGTGAAGCGCGCGCGCAACACATCGCCGAGCGCGGGACGTGACCAACGCGTGACCTGCAGCCACCCGGTGCCGACGCCTCGCGGCTTGCCGTTGCGTCGCCCGTCGTCATGCACGGTGCCCGGCAGCGGAGTGCGCCAGCGCTCGACTCCCTCGCGGTCCTCCACCAACTGCGATCCACGCGGCATGCTCCCACCGGCGAACAGCGCGGCCGGATCAGCGAGGCCGAGCGCGTCCCAGTCGGGCACGGCCGGCGCGAGTTTGACGCGGGGGGTCGTCATGCGCGGCGGAGTGTAGCGTGTGATACCGAGCCGGGACTAAATCCTCACAACTCGCGGTCGACGGCTCCGGCACCCACCGCGAGTCGTGAGGTTTTTGCCCCGGCTCGGTACCACCCGACTCGGGCGCCGACCTGCGTGCATTGGTAGGCTGCCTGCATGCCCCGCCTCTTCCTCCTCGACGGCACCGCCCTCGCGTATCGCGCCCACTTCGCCATGTTCCGCTCCGGTCTGACGACGACCGACGGACGGCCCACCGGAGCCACCTACGGCTTCACGATGACGCTGCGGCGGATCATCGAGCAAGAGAAGCCCGACTTGATCGCGGTCGCCTTCGACCCGCCCGGCAAGACCTTCCGGCACAAGCAGTTCCCCGCCTACAAGGCGACGCGCGACAAGATGCCAGAGGAACTGCCGCCGCAGCTCGATGACATCCGAGCCGTGGTTCGCGCGCACGGCATCCCGATCTTCGAGGTCCCCGGCTTCGAAGCCGACGACGTGATCGGCACGCTCTCGTCGCAAGCGGAAGCGCAAGGCATGGAGGTCATGATCGTCACCGGCGACAAAGACCTGATGCAGATGATCGGGCCGAAGGTGAAGCTCTACAACTTGTTCAAGCCGAAGATCGACCTCGTCATCCAAGGCGAAGATGCGGTGCTCGAGAAGTTCGGAACGACGCCGGATCACGTCATCGACGTGCTCGCGATCATGGGCGACTCCTCGGACAACATTCCGGGCGTCAAAGGCATCGGCGAGAAAGGCGCGGCGAAGCTGGTCCAGCAGTTCGGTTCCGTCGCAGGCGTCCTGGAACGCCTCGACGAGGTGAAGGGCAAGGCCAAGGAATACATCGAGCGCGACCGTGAACAACTCTTGCTGTCGCTCGAGCTGGTGACGATCGACCGCGAAGTGCCGCTCGATCCGGGCCTGGAATCGATCAAGGCGCCGGACCCCGACCAACAGACGCTGCTCGAGCTGTTCCACAAGCTCGACTTCAAGAGCCTCGCGGACAAGACAGCGAGCGGCCCGCGCGAAGAACTCGAGCGCGACTACCACATCATTCGAACCGACGAAGAGCTCGACGCGATGATCGCCGAGCTCGCGAAGATCGGCGCGTTCGCCGTCGACACCGAGACAACCAGCTTGTTCCCGCTGCAAGCGGATCTCGTCGGCGTCTCCTTCAGCGCGGCGGAAGGCCGCGCGTTCTACGCGCCGGCGAACCTCGATCCCCCGCTCAAGGGTGGTACGGACGGCTTGCTCGAAGCGCTGCGCCCCCTGCTCACCGACGCGAAGTACCAGCGCTGGGGTCAGAACTACAAGTACGACGCACTGATCTTCGCGCACCACGGTCTGCGCGTTCCGCCGCCCGACTTCGACACGATGGTCGCGTCCTTCTGCGTGTCGGGTGCAACGCGGCGCCACAACCTCGACGAGCTCGCGCTCACCTACTTCGACCTGCGCAAGATCCCGACTTCGGCGATCATCGGCACGGGCAAGAAACAGGTCACGATGGCTGAGGTCGCGATCGACGAAGTCGGCGAATACGCCTGCGAAGACGCGGATGTCACCTTCAGGCTGCGCGGCGTGCTCGAACCGGAACTCGCCGAAGTCGGCGCCGTCGAGCTCTTCCAACAACTCGAGCTGCCGCTGGTCCCCGTGCTCACAGCGATGGAAGAACGCGGCATCCGGGTCGAAGTCGAACAGCTCGAAGTGCTCGGCGAACAGCTCGGCAAGGAGATCGAGGAGCTCGTCTGGGACATCCAGGAGATCGCCGGCGAGAACTTCAACGTCAACAGCACCAAGGTGCTCGGCGAAGTGCTGTTCGAGAAGCTGCGGATCCAAGACGCGGCGGGCGTCAAACGACCGAAGCGCACCAAGACCGGTTGGTCGACCGATCAACAGACGCTGTCCGACAAGTACCCCGGCGTGCCGATCGTCGAGAAGCTGCTCGAGTACCGCGAAGTCAGTAAGCTCAAGTCGACGTACGTCGACGCGCTGCCGCGTTACGTCAACCCGGACACCGGACGCATCCACTGTTCGTTCAGTCAGGTCTCGGCGGCGACGGGCCGGCTCGCTTCGAGCGATCCGAACCTGCAGAACATCCCGGTGCGAACCGAACGCGGTCGCAAGCTGCGCGAAGCCTTCGTGCCGCGCAAGCCGGATGAACACGGCGAGTGGGTCTTGCTCGCTGCGGACTACTCACAAGTCGAGCTGCGCATCATGGCGCACTTCGCCGAAGACCCCTCGATGATCCAGTCGTTCGCGGACGGCAAGGACATTCACGCTGCGACGGCAGCGATTCTGTTCGAGCTGCCGGAGGGCAAGGTCGACCGCGGACTGCGCTCGAAGGCCAAGGCGATCAACTTCGGTTTGCTCTACGGCATGGGTCCGGCGCGACTCGCGCGCGAGACGGGCTTCGACATGGTCGAAGCGCGCCAGTTCATCGACCACTACTTCGACTCCTTCCCCAAGGTGCGCGGCTGGATCGACGGGACGCTGGAATCGGCTCGCAAGCTCGGCTACGTCGAGACGCTGTTCGGACGCCGTCGCGAAGTACCGGACATCAACGCCGAGAACTCGCGGATCCGGTCGGGCGCGGAGAACGTGGCGGTCAACACGCCGATCCAAGGTTCGGCGGCCGACATCATCAAGCGTGCGATGATCGACTTGGAGGCGGAGCTGACGGGTTCGCAGCTGCACGGGCAGTTGTTGCTGCAGGTGCATGACGAACTCGTCCTCGAAGTGCCCGTGAGCGAGTTGGAAGCGACTCGCGAGATGGTCAAGCGCCGGATGGAAGGTGCCGCGGAGCTGAAGGTGCCGTTGGCGGTGGACTTCGGGTCGGGCGCGAACTGGCTCGAGGCGCACTAGGGGTACGGTGCCCGGGTGTTGGTCTAGAGCTGGATCGATGGCGCTGCATTCCTGACCGTTGAGGAGCAACGGCGTGGTGCGAGCGCTCGACGGCTGCAGAGCAACGGTGGGCTGAAAGCTTCAAGGCTTCTACCGGGATGGGAGGTTGCGGCACGGTCGGCGCGCACGCCGGGTGAGGGGCAACGGCGGGATGATGTGAGGCGGGGCGATCTCGCTGCGGACTGTCCCCTCTCGCCGGCAGAGCTCGGGCGCTCGCCGCGCCCCTTCGGCTCCCCCCTGAACTTCCGGCCCTCCGGGCAGGCCTCCGTTGCCCGCCAGCCGGCCGGCGCGCCGAGCTCGCCCGACCTTTCCTCCCGGTAGAAGCCTAGAAGCGTCCCGGCCGCCGTTGTTCTGCAGTTGTCACGCGCTCGCAGGACGCCATGGCGCTCGAACGGTCAGGAACCCGCCGCAGCCCGTTCCAGCCCCCGCGGGGTCCGCTTTCCTCTGCACTCCGCGCGGTCTCGCGAGCCCTTCTGGTAACCGGAGTCGCGGCTCCGCTGCACGGCGACTTGCCAGGCTGCGCAGATCGCGCACAATGTCTTGAGGTCCAACGGCTTGCGACCCGTTCAATAGGTCTCGGGTCGCGCCCGGCTCGGAGCTTGTCTTCAGCCGGGGTGAGCCTATGTTCGAGGACCCTGAGCGGGCCGATGTGCGCCGTTTGCGCCGTCGAGCCCCCCCCGCGACACCAGCCCCCCAGCCCAACCATGGCCGAAGCAGAGACCCAGTCCGTCATCTCGATCGACTCCTTCCGTGTCGATCCCGAGGCATGCATCGCGTGTGACGCGTGCTGTCAGGACTTCCCCGAGATCTTCTACATGGGTGACGATCTGAAGGCGCACGCGCTCGACGATCAGAAGGCCGACCTCTACAACGCACGGACCGTCGTCGACGTCTGCCCCACCGACGCGATCCACTTCTCGGGCGAGCTGCCCGAAGCGGAAGACCTCGGCAAGCTCACTGAAGTCCCCGGCTGGGAACTCGAGTGGGCCAAGTGGCGCAACATCGAAGAGGACAAGCTCGAGCGCGATCGCCGCTACGGCCGCGACTACTTGGTCGAAGAAGAAGACGGCTACATTCGCATCAGCATGAACCTGCCGACGCGGGTTCCCGCGGTGCGCGACCGCTTCAAGTATGGCTTGCCCGAAGTGATGCCCGACTACGGCAGTCACGTCTATCGCAAGGGCAACCAGCTGCTGATCACCGCGTGGGTCAAGGACCCCAAGGTCAAGGCGCTGTGCCACACCTCCTCGTCCTTCCCCGGCCAGTTCACCTCGAGCTTCGACGTTCACCGCGACGTGATCGGCATGAAGCACCGCCACGATGCTCACGGCATCGTCGAAGTGATCCTGTTCACGGATCAGGCGAAGATGGACACCTGGGAGTGGCGCTCGCACTTCATCACGACGGCTTGCACGGCGTGCTCGATCTGCGAACGCGTCTGCCCGACGAACGCGATCACCTCCGGTGAAGAGCGCTACCACATCGAACCGGACCTCTGCATCAACTGCTCGGTCTGCGGCGTGTACTGCCCCTTCGACGCGATCGATGACGCGAAGGAAGTGCTCGTCCAGAAGATCAAGCCGAAGCAGGTGCCCAAGGCCGAGGTCTACGAGGAACTCTGCACGGGTTGCGAGTACTGCGTCGACGTCTGCCCCTTCGAGGCGCTCGAGATGATTCCCGCGCCCGGCTACGAAGGCATCGAAGTCGGCCTGCTGCCGCAGAACAACCGCATCGCCGCCGTCATCGAGAAGAACTGCATCTCGTGCAAGCTGTGCGAGCAGGTCTGCATCAAGGACGCGGTCGTGGTGCCTCGCGAACACCAGTTCGACGACATCGGCATGTCGTTCATGAGCTATCTGACCGACGATCACTGATCTCGGCTAGAGCATCGAACCAGCGGCGGCGGCCGGTCCCCCAGCGGGACCGGCCGCCGCTGATCTGATTCTTGGACACTCAGCGTGGAAGCAGCTGGATCTGCGCTCTCTTGACGACTTTTCGTATGCACGCTATACCGAACATATCGAGGGCGCCCGACCGGGCGCCCGACCGGGCGCCCGACCGGGCGCCCGACTGTCTTCCCGACAAGAAAGGCACTCATGCTTCCCTCTCGTGCTTGGCTAGTATTGCCGGGTCTTCAGGGTTTCGTGTGGAAGCAAGGCGCTCCGCATTTGGCTCTGGCGCTGCGGGGGCGCCCCCTGCACCCCATCACCGTAAGCATCGACCTTGCAGCACCTTGGGTACAGGCCGATGCTGACGGCGACGGGGCTACGGGGGCGAGGAGGGCCCCGGAATGGGCTTTCCGGGCCAGTAGCTCTGACCAGGGCTACCCCCGTCTCCCGGGTCCGTCAGGCCCGGTCACCACACGAAACCCTGAAGCCCCGTATTGCCAATCGCCCTGCTCGCTGTGTTCGCATCCATTCCCCTTGGAGCGACCACTTCGACCCCCACCACCGCCGTCACGTCGGCCCTGGTCCCGAAAACCTTCGGCCCCCTTGCCTTCACCTGCGGCCCCTACCAGTGCTTCTGGAAACTGGAGGTGGACTGCTGGACCAATCCGAAACAGGAGCTTGCTACTGCTCGCTCCGACTCGACGTCGATTGCTCGCCCTACTCTTCGAGTCAAACTCGCGACGCGACGCTGTAACTCCAGCGGTGGAATCAGCAGCACGCTCTGCGGAACCAAAGTGACGCCGAAGACCGGCCAGACCTGGGCCACAGTTTCAACGCTGATCGACCTCGACATGACCCACAACCCTTAGCCCCAAGCCCATGAACTACAGAATCACCCTCGCGGTCGTCATGACCGCTGCAATCTCATCAGGTGCGGCCTGGGCATTCGCCGGCAAGACTCTGGCCGCAGAGCCTGCGACCCAGCCGACGGCCGAACATGGCGTTTCCGAGCTCTCCATCACGACAGGGAGCAGGGCTTCGGCTGACCGAAGCTGTTCGGTGATGACGAGAATGCTCTCGGATGCAGAAGGACCGGTCGCCGTCGAGGTCATCACGATCCGGCTAGACGACGATCTGGGCTTCCCGGAACTCGAGATCCTGACCCTTCAGCGGTCGGCGTTCGGTGACGCGACCTCGATACCCTTCACTGCAGGCGATCTGACCGGCAGCGTCTTTCCTGCCGGCGGAAGCTGGGCCAGTTCGAGTTCTGCCGATGCACTGATCATCGAGTTCGACGAGTAGGCCTCCTTCACGTTCAGTAAGGCGGCGGCCGATCCCCCAGCGGTATCGGCCGCCGCTGATTTGGCCCCCCGGGAATCAGGGCCGAACGAGCGGGAACCCTCGCGCGGAACGGTCCGTCTAGACCAGCAGGTCCGGTCGCTCCGCCGTGACGGACCGTAGGGATGCAGGGCTGTCACATCCAAAGCGGAGCGGCCCGGTCCCTCACCTGTCCCCCAGCGCTCCCCGCGCGGCTTCGAACCGGCCGTCGGGAGCCCGGATCCTCCCAGCACGGCCGCCCCTCACGGCCTGACAACATGCGCATGTTCTCCTACGCGGCGGCTCTCGGCCTCGCCGCGGCCCTGCCGATCTCTTCCTTCGCCCTCCCGCAGAGCCTGACGTCCTCGCCCGTCGCCCCGAACTCGCGGGCGCCCTTCGCCCAGAACTCGGGCATCGTGGTGCAGGGCAAGGCCTACCCCAGCTGGCAGGCCTGGAACTCGTCGCCACAGTTCAAAGCCCAGGGCCGACGCTGCGGCACGCCGGCCATCGACCTCGCCTTGGCCGCGCCGAGCTTCGCCGCGGCATCGGACTGCAACTTCAGCCAGACGAACACGCTGGCGCAGTACGACCCGGGCGCGCTGTACACGATCCAAGTGGTCGTGCACGTCATCGAGACGACCAGCGGTACGGGCAACATCTCGGCGGCCATGGTGCAGTCGCAGATCGACATCCTGAACGAGGACTTCAGCGCGCTCTCCGGCACTCCAGGCTCGGGCGGCGTGGACACCAAAATCCAGTTCGAGCTCGCTTCCGTCGATCCGGGAGGAAGTCCGACGACCGGCATCACCTACTCGACCAGCAACAGCTGGTTCAGCGACAGCGGTTCATACTGGAACTCGCTCGCGTGGGACCCGGACAAGTACCTCAACATCTACACCAACGACGCCGGCGGCAATCTCGGCTACGTGCCCTACTTGCCGCCCAACGGCAACAGCGGCAACACGTCCGACCGCGTCGTGGTCCTGTACTCGTCCTTCGGGCGCAACAGCGCGAACTGGCCGTATCACCAGGGTCGCACAACGACGCACGAAGTCGGTCACTACCTCGGCCTACTGCACACCTTCGAAGGCGGCTGCGGCGGCGGTGGATGCAGCACCAGCGGCGACTTGATCTGCGATACGAACGCGGAATCGTCATCGAACTACGGCTGCGCGACGAGTTCGATCAGCTGCGGATCGCCTGATCCGGTGCGCAATTACATGGACTACTCGGACGACACCTGCATGACGGGCTTCACGGCCGACCAGGCGAACCGCATGCGTTGCACGCTCGAGAACTGGCGCTCGACGCTCTACACGGTCGGCGGCCCCGGCGGCCCGGCGGACGACATCTACGAAGAGAACGACAGCTGCGGCATCGCCGCGGTGATCGCGCCCGGCACGGACCTCGGACTGAACGTCGCGAAGACCGACGAGGACTACTACCAGATCACGCTGGCGAACGGCGCGACCTTGGACATCGACCTCGCCTTCTCGAACGCGAACGGCGACATCGACTGCTACCTCTACGACGCCATCGGCGTGAACTGCGGCGACAAAGCCAGTTACGTGGTGCGCGGATACACCGGAACCGATGATGAGTCGATCACTTGGGTGAACAACACCGGCGCGGCGAAGACGTACTGGTTCCAGGTGAACATGTATGACAGCGCCTCGAACGCGGACGACAACTCATACGACATGACGGTCGCCGTGACGGGTGCGCCGGTCTCGGACGATGCCTTCGAGGACAACGACAACTGCGGTTCAGCGTGGTCGCTCGCGGCCGGTAGCTATCCGAACCTGACGGTGCGCGACGACGACGAAGACTACTTCCTGGTCAACGTGCCCTCCGGCGCGACGATCGACGTCTCGGCGCTGCACACCGCCGCGACGGCGGACATCGACATCTACCTCTACGCCAGCCAAGGCGACTGCACCTTCGACAACTGGCTCGTGCGCGGATACACCGGCACGGACGACGAACAGATGGACTACACCAACGCGGGTGCCGCCGGCAGCTACGTGATCAAGGTGCACATCTGGAACAACTCGGGACCCGAGAACGAGTACGACCTGATCGTGGACGTGACGAGCGCGGTGACCGTCGCGACGAGCTTCTGCACCGGTGAAGGCACCGACGGCGTCTGCCCGTGCTTCAACTGGTCCGTGGTCGGCTCGGGCGAAGGCTGCACGCACTCGCTCGGCTACGGCGCGTTGCTCGAGGCGAACGGCTCGAACTCCTTCGCGGCCGACGACCTCAGCTTCACGGTCACGCAGGCGCGTCCGGGCCAGCCCGGCCTGCTCTTGCAGGGCAGCGTGGCGATCACGACGCCGTTCAAGGACGGCATTCTCTGCATGGGCAGCCCGACGCGACGCCTGGAAGTCATCGGTCTCGACGCCTTCGGCTCCGGCACGACGACCAGCTCGATCGTGACCGAGGGCAACATCGCCGGACCCGGCGTGATCCGCTTCTACCAGATGTGGTATCGCGACCCCGGCGGCTCGCCGTGCGGTTCCGGCTCGAACTTCAGCCAGGGCCTGCAGGTCGACTGGCAGTGAGGAACGGAAGCGCGCTGGATACTTCGGGGCCGCTACGCGCTATAGGTTCGAAAACTCAAGAGAAACCTCCATAGCACCTGGTACGAGATCTGCGGTGAGACCTACGGCACCGAATACAGCAGGGCCGACGAACTCGATCTCGATCTCTTGGCCGGATGGCGCCCGGATTAGCCAAGCGCCATCCTTCGTTCCCGACGCAAACTGAAGCACTCCCCGCTCGAGGGCGAGTATGAATTCTGCGTCACCTTCACTGTCGAGTGCTTGACTGTCGTTGCCTTTGCGCTCCACTCTCGTGACCGGACGCCATGCGAGCATACCTAGCTCCAACCCGTCGTCGATCGCTTCTCCCGACGAGTCGACCGGCCAAACCCAAAGGTCAGTCACCGCTGGTACATCCACACGGATCGCATAAGATTCGGCAACTCCAAGATCAAGCGCTTGCACGAAGCCAATGGGGTCGATGACAAGCTCGTATCGGCCAGGCCGAAGGTTGTCGAACTTCATGAAGTACTCTCGTTCAGGGCTCAGGCATTCCCATTTTGATAACGATGAGCGTGGAAACTCACCCATGAGGAGCGGCTTTCCTGACTCATCCATTGGCGCAAGTCGGACTGTCCACCTAGACATACCCTGAGTCGAGGCTGAGGTCGAAACCGTGAGCGCGAGATTGCATGACGCGGCGCTCCTCGAGTCCCGACTCAAGTCCACGTTCACTACGGTTCTGCCTTTCGGTTGCAGCCGAACTTGGATGACTTGACGCACCGGAGCCATTCCGAGAGCGGGCACCTCCGAAATCTCAAGGAGGAGCTCCTCCAACTGCATGGCACACTCAAACTCGAGCTCCTCTGATTCCGAAATCTCGGTATATCGGCGCACGACCTCAGCGATGCTCGATCGAACGACGACGTCATATCGAACTGCCGGAGACGGGGAGTTGCTGAACAACAGGAGTACGTTCTTCAGCGGCTCCATCTCCACGCGCCGGTAGCTCCCCTGTGGAAGTGGCCCGACAACCATACTTCGATATCCCGGGGATTCGATCCGAATCGATGAGCCTCGGCTCTCTGGCGGCAATAGAACAGGTCGACCAAGGTACGCGATTGACCCCGGATCGAGATCGTAAATCGACTGCCCTCCCACTTGAACGACAGGCACGGCGGTTCCGTCACGAGTTCGCTCGATACGTGTGGACGTGGGAGCGCCTGCTGCACCAGGCGCTCCCACGACCTCAATCCTCGCCTCTTCGACGCGCATGCCAGTGCAGGCATCCATCAGGTCCAGCACGACCTCACCCGCACCCAAGATCGCAATCTCAGCCTCCGGGCTCTCTCGCGACACTGTCGCTGGAGACAAGATCAGCGCCTCGGAGCCCCCCAAGAACGCCTTCTCGAGTCGATGCTCTCCATCTGAAAGCCGCGCACTCCACTGAGATCGCCCGACGGCTTCGATCACAGTCCACTCCCCGGAGCTCCATTTCAATCTCAACTCACTCAGAGTGTTCGAGTAAATGCGCAGTTCCCCGCCGACATCTATAGCTTTAGACTCTCGCGCCGACTCGATTGAGATTGCACTAGGCCGTTCCAAGCTCTGCCCAGCGCCGAGCGATTCAACTGCCCGAGCATGGGCTGAAACGGAACCAGGCTGCTGAGGTGACGTTGCAACTTCCCTCCAACTCCAAACCGATGCGCATGTGACCGCGCAGGCGAGAAAGAAAGCCACCACCAAGAATCGCGGACTCATGTTCCCCTCAACCGATTTGCGCAAGAAGTGTAATAGGAAACCGAAACAAGTGCGGCGGCAGGCATCAACGACGACTGCCGCCGCTCACCACTGAACCGTCAGGCTATTCGCAGCCTACGCAATCAACCGTGTACGAACCGGCGAACGACGCCATCGCAATCCACTCGATGATCTCGCCGGCTTCGTTGCGACGTACTTTGTAGGAAGGCGTTCCAATGACGCCAGACAATCCCACGAAGACCTCACACGGGCCGCCAGTTTCGCAGGCGCTGCACGAGACACCTGACAGTGCGACGAGGGACTTGTCTCCCCCTTCGGCATAGAGGTCAGCAAGTGCCTGCGCCTGGGTTGCGCCGGCCCCGACCAAAGTGTGACCGGATGTAGAGAAGGGACCGTTGTTGGATGGGCACTGCTCCGGCATGCACAACGGAGACAGCAGGAAGATGAACGCGATACAGCGAGCGAGCATGGAGTGCCTTGCTTCCGGAATTCACGAGGAACCAGCGGAGCAGCCCCAGACGGATGAACAGTAGCCTTGTGTGCACAGCATCCACAAGCGGAATCTCGTTGCTCCGCGTGGTGACCGGCAGGAGCGACCCGAAAGGCGGAGGCAGCCCTGCTCGGTGGTACACCCCGAGTTCGCCTCGCCAAGCGTGACGTAGTCTTTCCATTGATCGGCTGCGATACTCACCGTCGAGTCGCTCCGCTCGCGAGTGGCAACCTAATTCGGTCAGGGACTGCCTTCCAGCGCCGGCTTGCCGTCGGAACCGTCCATGCCCTTCGAACGGTCGCGGCCGAGCAGGCTGGCGGGCAGGACGGCGTCCTTGCCGAACTTGCGGCGCAGCTTGTCGATGCCGCCGGTGACGCGCTCGAGCTTCTTGGACGTCTGGATCCAGTCGTCGCGCGAACCGCCCTCGTGGTGGCCGTTGAAGAGCGTCTCTTGGATGGGCGCGCGGACGTCGAGCAGTCCGGAGACGGAGATGCCGATCAAGCGCAACGGACCCGGTTGGATGCGTTCGAGCAAGTCGCGCGCGGTCGCGAAGATGCGCGGACCGAGGTTGGTCGGGTAGTCGAGCGTCTTGGTGCGCGTGACCGTCTTGAAGTCGGAGTAGCGCGCCTTGAGCGTGATCGTGCGACCGCGCAGCCCCTTGTCGCGCAGCCCGAACGCGACCTCTTCGCAGAACTGCAGCAGGAACAGCTTCAGTTCCGCACGATCCGCGATGTCTTCGGCGAAGGTGCGTTCCATGCCGTGCGACTTCTCTTCGCGGCGCGGCGAGACGCGCCGCGTGTCGATGCCGTGCGCGAGGTCGTGGATCCAGATGCCGCTGGCACCGAACTCTCTTGACACTTCTTCGCGCGGCTTGTCGGCGAGGTCGCGCACCGTCAGCACGCCGAGCTGTTCGAGTCGTTTCGCCGTGCGCTCCCCCACTCCGAAGATCTTCGAGACCGGCAAGGGGTCGAGCACTTCGCGAATCTCGTCCGCACGAATCACGCGGAAGCCGTCGGGCTTGTCGAGGTCCGACGCGAGCTTCGCGAGGAACTTCGACGTCGCGACACCGACCGACGCAACGAGCCCCGTCTCGGCGAGGATGTCTTGCTTGATCCGATGACCGACGTTGATCGCGTCGCCGAACAAGCGCTCGCAACCGGTGACGTCGAGGAAGGCCTCGTCCAGCGAGAGCGGTTCGACCAGCGGCGTGTAGCGCCGGAAGATCTCCATGATCTGCCGCGACGCCTCGGTGTAACGATCGAAGTCGGGCGGCAGCAACACGAGTTGCGGGCACAGGCGACGCGCTTGCGCCGAAGGCATCGCCGAGTGCACGCCGAACTTGCGCGCCTCATAACTCGCGGCCGAGATCACTCCACGCCCCGATGCCGGCCCTCCGACGCAGACCGGCAGCCCGGCGAGCGAGGGGTTATCGCGCACTTCGACGGACGCGTAGAACGCGTCCATATCGACGTGCAGGATGGAGAGGGGCGACTCGTGCATGGTCCCAGGGTGCGGCAGGTTCTCCGGATCCGTCAACCTCTGCAGCGGGTGGGACTTCTCGGGACGGCCTGACGGCACTATCCTCTTCCGCCCCTGCGCCCCCGAGCGGGGCGGATTCCCCATGCGATTCAGCCAAGTCCACATCGAAGCCTTCGGGCGAGCGCTGCCCGAGGAGGTCGTCACCTCGGACGAGCTGGAAGAGCGCCTGCTGCCGCTCTACGAGAAGCTGCGCGTCTCGGTGGGCCGCCTCGAGCTGATGAGCGGCATCACGGAACGGCGTTTCTGGCCCGTCGGAACGCGGCCGAGCGAGGTCGCGGCGCGCGCCGGTCGCGACGCGATCGAGCGCTCCGGCATCGACCCGGACGAGATCGGCGTGTTGATTCACGGCGCCGTCTGCCGCGACTTCTTGGAGCCGGCGACGGCTTCGGTCGTGCACGGCGCGCTGGGGCTCTCGGAACGCTGCGCGGCCTTCGACCTCTCGAACGCATGCCTCGGCGTGGCGAACGGGATGGTGCAAGTCGCGACGATGATCGAAGCCGGCGTGATCCGCGCGGGCCTCGTCGTCGCGGGCGAAGACGGTCGGCCGCTGGTCGAAGAGACGATCCGCCATCTGCTCGCCGACGACTCCGCGGGGCGCGACGAGCTGAAGCGCGCCTACGCCTCGCTGACGATCGGATCGGGCGCGGCTGCCGTGCTGCTCACCCACGCAGACCTCGCGCAGACTTCGCGGCGCCTGGTCGCGAGCGCGAGTCTCGCTGCAACGGAACACGTCGGCTTGTGCCAAGGCGACCGCGCGGAAGGCCGCGAAGGTCCGCTGATGAACACCGACTCGGAAGCGCTGCTGAAGGCGGGCAACGCGCTCGCCGTGCGCACCTTCGCCGACTTCTTGGAAGCGACCGGCTGGACGCGCGACACGATCGAAGCCGTCGTCACCCACCAAGTCGGCGCGGCGCACAAGCGGCTCTTGTTCGAGAGCCTCGAGCTCGACACCACAAAGGACCACCCCACCGTCGGCTTCCTCGGGAACGTCGGTTCGGTGTCACTGCCCGTCTCTTATGCCCTCGCCGAAGAGTCGGGCGCCTTGCGGGTCGGACAGCGGACGGCCTTGCTCGGGATCGGCAGCGGCTTGCACTGCGCGATGCTGGCGCTGCAGTGAAGTACCGTGCCAGGTCCGATTTTTCGATCTAAGCAGCAGGGCCGGCGCGAGGCGCCGGCCCTGCTGCTTAGATCGAAAAATCGGACCTGGCACGGTACTTCACTGCAGCGCGGAGGATGGAGTTCGCATTGCGCGGTTCGGCGGGGCTCTCGCTCCCCGGATTTTCGCCGGAGAGCTGTTTACAGGCGCCTCAGGGAGTGGATGATCACGCACCTCATGGCTTTCAAGTTTTCTTGATATCCATGGATCACGCGAACCCGCCCCCATGAGCAGCCCGTCCACGCCCCCCACAGCACCTCCGTTCGAAGGCCTCGAACCGCAGCTTGCGGAACAGCTGCCGACCTTCGAGCTGTTCTTCAAGACCTTCGGGTTCAAGCGGCTGCACGGTCGCGTCTGGGGACTGTTGGTGCTCGCCGATCGATCGCTCTCGTCGAAGGAGATCGCGAACGCGCTCGACATGAGCCAGGGCTCGACCAGCACGACGCTCAATGAACTGTCAGAGTGGGGCGCGGTGCGCTCGGTCTTCGACTCACAGCGTCGCTGCCACCTGCACGAACCGGTCGGCAACACGATGTCGATCGTCGCGACGGTCTTCCGCCGCCGCGAACAGGTCGTGATGGCCAAGCTGCGCCAGTCGACCAACGCGACGCTCGACTACGTGCGCACGCGTTACGGCGATCGAGATCCGCGCGTCATCACGCTGCGCTCGATCCTCTCGTCGTGCGAGATCGCGGAAGCGGTCATGCAGCTCGTCTTCACCTCGGTGGAACGCGCGCTCGGCGACAGCCAGAGCTTGCTCTCGAAGGCCGTGTCCACCGCGCTCAAGGTCGGCATGACCGTCCCCTCCAAGTTCCTGAACGTCGGCCCCGCCGGCGAAGCGGAACTGATCGCCAAGCTCGCCGCTCTCGAAGCGGACGACGATGACGAAGACGAACAAGACGAAGCGGAGGCCGCCCGTGCCTGACCTCCCCCGCATCGTGATCACGGGCGTCGGCCTCGCCAGCCCCAACGGCAACGACTGGAACGAGTTCCGCGCGAACTTGCTCGCGGGCAAGAGCGGCGTCGAGCCCTACGAGATCCGCCACGTCGGCCCCACCATCGCCGGCGTCTGCCACTACGACGTCAAGAAGCACCAGAACCGCAAGGAACTGCGTCGCGGCACGCGCGCGGGATCGATCTCGATCTACTGCGCGAACGAAGCCCTCGAACACGCGGCTTTGAAGGCGGCGGGCTCGAAGGACATCGAGCGCTACGAGAAAAGTCGCATCGGCATCTACGTCGGCATCACCGAACACGGCAACGTCGAGACCGAGAACGAAGTCCACGAAGTCTCCAAGTACGAGTTCGACCTCTCCTACTGGTCGCACCACCACAACCCCCGCACGGTGGCGAACAACCCCGCGGGCGAAGTCACGCTGAACCTCGGCATCACCGGGCCGGCGTACTGCTTGGGCGGCGCTTGCGCGGCCGGCAACCTGGGCCTGATCCAGGGCGTGCAGATGCTACAGCTCGGCATGGTCGACCTCGCGATCGCGGGCGGCGTGTCGGAGTCGATCCACACCTTCGGCATCTTCGCCAGCTTCGCTTCGCAAGGCGCACTCGGCAGTCACGCCGACCCCACCAAGGCGTCACGGCCGTTCGACAAGGCGCGCAACGGCATCGTCGTCTCCGAAGGCGGCTGCCTCTACACGCTCGAGCGTCTCGAAGACGCGGAAGCGCGCGGCGCGAAGATCATCGCCGAAGTCATCGGCCACCACGTCAACTCGGACGCGGCCGACTTCGTCTTGCCCCTGTCGGAACGCCAGAACGAATGCGCGCGCGGCGCGCTCGAGTTCGCCGGCTTGCAGGCGAAAGACATCGACATCGTCAACACGCACGCCACTTCGACGCCGCAAGGCGACATCCAGGAGTGCGAAGCGGTGCGCCAAGTCTTCGGCGACTGCGAGACGACCTTCGTGAACAACACGAAGAGCTACATCGGACACACCATGGGCGCCGCCGGCGCCTTGGAGTTGGCGGGCAACTTGCCCTCCTTCCAGGACCGCGTGGTCCACCCCACGATCAACGTGGACGATCTGGACCCGGATTGCATCGTTCGCAACCTGGTCGTCAACGCTCCGCTCCAAGTGGAACGCGTCGACACGATCCTCAACCTCTCCTTCGGCATGCTGGGCATCAACTCAGCTGTCATCGTCAAGCGCTACTAGCGCCCCCCACTTCCAGCCATGACTCGCGAAGACATCATCCTGGCCGTCAAGGACATCATCAACACGATCGCCCCTGACGAGGACACCAGCAGCCTCAACGAAGACGAGCGCCTGCGCGATCAGATCGAGCTCGACTCGATGGACTTCCTCGACATCGTCATGGAACTGCGCAAGCGCTACGGCGTGCAAGTGCCCGAAGAGGAGTACGGCGAACTCGCCAGCCTCTCGAGCTGCGCGGCCTACCTCGCCCCCAAGATGCAGGACAAGGAGCTGAAGGTCGGCTCCTGAGCCACGCCCTCGACTCGCGCTCGCTCCGCATTCCTTCCGCGCGGTGACCCGCGCATCGTGAAATGTCGCACTACGACACGATCCTCATCGGCGCCGGAATGAGCGGACTCGCCGCGGGCATCCGCCTCGCCCAGTTCGACCAGCGTGTGGTCGTGCTCGAGCGCCACTATCTGTGGGGCGGACTGAATTCTTTCTACAAGCGCGGAGGCCGACGGTTCGACGTCGGCCTTCATGCGTTGACGAACTATGCGTCGAAGGGCGAACGCGGCTTGCCGCTGACGCGCATGCTGCGTCAGCTGCGCATCCGCCACGAAGAGCTGCACCTCGGCAAACAACGCTTCTCCGAGATCGCATTCCCTGACGTGCGCCTGCGCTTCACGAACGAGTTCGAGCTGTTCGAGTCGGAAGTCGCGCGCGCGTTCCCGTCGCAGATGGACGGCTTCGCGCGGCTCGTGCGCGACGTGCGCGACGCCGACGCGTTCACGCCCGACGACACCAGCCTCGGTGCGCGCGCCGTGCTCGCGACCTACTTCGACGAGCCGTTGCTGATCGAAGCCTTGATGCTGCCGATGTGCTACTACGGCAGCGCACGCGTCGACGACATCGACTGGTATCAGTTCGTGATCCTCTTCCGCTCGTTCTTCTTCGAGGGCTTCTCGCGCCCCGCAGGCGGCATCCAGCCGATGCTCGAGCTGCTGCGCAAGCGCTACCTCGATCTCGGCGGCGAGCTACGGCTGCGCTGCGGCGTGCAAGCGATCCTGAGCGCGAACGGCAAGGTCTCGGGCGTGCGGCTCGACGACGGCACCGAGCTGACCGCCGACCGCGTGCTCTCCAGCGCCGGCTACGTCGAGACGATGCGCCTCGCGGGTCGCGAACACGAAGTGCAAGACGCCGAGCGCGGCGACATATCGTTCACCGAGACGATCTTCGTGATGGACACGGAACCCGTCGTGCACGACCACGGCGCCGCGGTGACCTTCTTCAACGACGCGCCTGAATTCCGCTACCATGTGCCGGACGACTTGATCGACACGCGTAGCGGCGTGATCTGTTCGCCGAACAACTACGCCAGCGAAGCGCCGCTGCCCGAGGGCATCCTGCGCTACACCAACCTGGCGAACTTCGAGCGCTGGAACGCGCTCGAAGGCGACGCTTACGAAGCCGCGAAGCGCGAACAGACCGCGGCCGCGCTAGCCATCGCCACGCGCTACGGCATGGATCCGCGCCCCCACGAGGTGTTCCGCGACTCCTTCACCCCCACCACCGTGCGGCGCTTCACCGGTCACGACAAAGGCGCCGTCTACGGCAGCCCGACCAAGCGACTCGACGGCGCGACGACGATCGAAGGCCTGCACCTGATGGGCACGGACCAAGGCATGCTCGGCGTGGTCGGCGCGATCCTCTCTGGCATTTCGATGGCGAATCGACACGCGCTGGTCACGCGCTAGAAGGCAAGAGAGATGACGCGCGAGACGAAGTACTACAAGGGCAGCACCGACGGGAAGCGACCGCTCTCGAACGATCCGCTGAAGGGCGTCGCCGACGACTACGACTTGATCGTGATCGGCAGCGGCTTGGCCGGACTGACCGCGGCGAACGTGATCGCGCGCGCCGGCAAGCGCGTGCTGCTGCTCGAACAACACTACAACTACGGCGGCATGGCGACGTGGTTCAAGCGTCCCGGCGGACACGTCTTCGACATCAGCTTGCACGGCTTCCCCATCGGGATGAAGAAGACGTGTCGCAAGTACTGGAACCAGGAGATCGCCGACTCGATCGTCCAGCTCGACGGGGTGCGCTTCTCGAACCCGCAGTTCGACTTCGAGACGACCTTCGACCGCGAAGACTTCACCGACAAGCTGGTGAACCACTTCGGCATCCCGCAGGAGACCGTCGACGAATTCTTCTCGCACCTGCGTGCGATGAACTTCTACGACGACAACCACGAGACGACCGGCGAGCTGTTCGAGCGCTTCTTCCCCGGCCGCAACGACGTCCATCGCCTGCTGATGGAACCGATCTCGTACGCGAACGGGTCTTCGCTCGACGACGAAGCGATCACCTACGGCATCGTCTTCTCCAACTTCATGTCGAAGGGCGTCTACACCTTCGCGGGCGGCACCGACGTGCTGATCAAGAAGATGAAGCAGGAGCTCGTCAAGAACGGCGTCGACTTGCGCTCGCGCGTGCAGGTCGACCGCATCGTCGTCGAGAACGGTCGTGCCGTCGGCGTCGAAGCCGTCGGCCGCCGCATCGGCGCCGGAGCCGTGCTATCGAACGCTTCCGTGCACGCGACGGCCTTCAAGCTGGTCGGCGAAGAACACTTCGATGCGGACTGGCTGCAAGGCCTGCGCGACGTGCGCGTGAATAACTCGTCCACGCAGGTCTACCTCGGCATCCGCGCCGGCGAGACGCTGCCGTGGGTCACCGACCTGTTGTTCACGTCGACTCGCGAGACCTTCGATTCGGACTCGCTCTGCGACCTGCACGGCGAATCGCGCACCTTCTCGTTCTACTACCCGAAGACGAGACCCGGCAGCGATCGGTACACCGTCGTCAGCTCGATGAACGCGCACCACGACGACTGGAATGACCTGACGGACGAGGAGTACGAGGAAGCGAAGGCGCGCCTCGCCGAAGACTCGATCGCCAGCCTCGAGCGTTACGTCCCGGGCATCACCGAGAAGATCGATCATATCGAAGTCGCCACACCGCGCACCTTCGAGTTCTACACGCAGCATCCCGCCGGCGCGTCCTTCGGCACCAAGTTCGAAGGCCTGCCCTACTCGATGAACCTGCACGAACAAGTTCCGGGCCTGTACCACGCCGGTAGTGTCGGGATCATCATGTCCGGATGGCTCGGCGCCGCGAACTACGGCGTGATTCAAGCCAACAAGGTGGACGCCTGGCTCCACTCGCTCCAAGAGGTGAACGCATGAAGTTCGATGGCCAACGGGTCGTGATCACGGGCGGCACGCGCGGCCTCGGTGCTGCGATGGGACGCGCGTTCCTCGAGCAAGGCGCGATCGTGCACGCGACGTACCGCTCGAACGACACGTCCGCGGAAGCCTTCCGCACGAGCCTCGGCAACGACGCCGAGCGCTGCTTCCTGCACCGCTTCGACGTCAGCGATCACACAGCGGCGCAAGCCTTCTGGGAAGAGCTCGACGAATCCGCCCCCGACGGCGTGCAAGTCTTGATCAACAACGCCGGCCTGCGCCGCGACGCCATCCTCGCGATGATGTCGCCCGAAGACTGGCAGGCGGTCATCGACGCGAACCTCGGCGGCTCGTACGTGATGTCCAAGTTCGCCGTGCAGAACATGATGCGTCGCCGCTACGGACGCATCGTGATGATCTCCTCCCCCGCAGGTCGTCACGGCTTCGAAGGCCAAGGCAACTACGGCGCGTCGAAGATGGGCCAGATCGGCCTGATGCGCTCGCTCTGCAAGGAAGTGGCGAAGCGCAAGATCACGGTCAACTGCATCTCGCCCGGATTCATCGAGACCGAGCTGCTCGCGGACTTGCCCAACGAACAGAAGAAGGCCTACGCGCAGTCTGTTCCGGCCAAGCGCTTCGGCACGCCCGAAGAAGTCGCTTCGGCGGTCCTGTTCCTCGCGTCGCCCGAAGCCTCCTACGTCACGGGTTCCGTGCTGGAGGTCGCCGGTGGACTCTGATCAACGCGCGGAGATCGAAGCGCGCATCCCGCACCGCGCCCCCTTCCTGTTCGTCGATCGCATCGTCGAACAGACCGCAGACACGATCATCACCGAGTGGACGGTCTTGCCGGAACTGGAAGCTTTCCGCGGCCACTACCCCGGCAATCCGGTGCTTCCCGGCGTGCTCTCCGCCGAGTTCTGCTTCCAGTCCGCCGCGCTCCTCTTCTCCGATCCGGGTGCGGACGCCCCGACTGGCGGAGTCCCCGTGTTGACGAAGATCGAGGATGCGCGTTACAAGCGGATGGTCCGGCCGGGCGAGACGATCACCGCGCGCCTCGAACTGACCGAGAAGCTGGGGCCCGCACGTTACATGCGCGGCCAGGTGCGTTGTGGCGATGAGCTCGTGTTGCGCATCGCCTTCGTCGTCGCACTAACCGAGGTACAACCCGCGTGAACTGGCTGAAGCTGCAAGACCGCACCGTGATCGTGACCGGCGTCGCGAACAAGAAGAGCGTCGCGTGGCACGTCGGTCGCGAGCTCGAAGAGTGCGGTGCGCGCGTCGTCTACGTCGTGCGCTCGCCGGAACGCCTGCAACAAGTCGCCAAGCTGATGGGCGACCGCGAAGTCTACGTCTGTGACGTCGAACACCAGGACCAGATCGATCGCCTGCGCGAAGACCTCGCCGGCAACCACGACCGCATCCACGGTCTGGTGCACTCGATCGCCTTCGCGAACTACTCGGACGGCTGGAAGGCCTTCCACGAGACGAACAAGCGCGACTTCTTGCAAGCCGTCGACATCTCGTGCTTCTCGCTGATCAACCTCGCGAACGCGCTCAAGGAGAGCTTCGCGCCCGACGCATCGGTCGTCACGATCTCGATCTCCGACACGACCATGGCGGCCGAGAACTACGGCTATATGGCGCCGATCAAGGCCGCCCTCGACTCGGCCGTCGTGTTCCTCGCCAAGAGCTTCTCGCAGCTCGGCGAAGTGCGCTTCAACGCGGTCAAGGCCGGCTTGTTGAAGACGTCCGCGTCGGCCGGCATCCCCGGCTACATCGACTCCTACCTCTACGGCGAAGCGGCCACGCTGCGCAAGCGCGGCGTCACCACCGCCGAAGTCGCTGACGCGACGCTCTTTCTGCTCAGCCCGCGCTCGGCCGGCATCAACGCGCAGGGCGTGGTCGTCGACGCCGGCATGGGCGTCAACTACTTCGACCGCGACTTGGTCAAGAAGGCGACGGAAGACGCATGACGATCTTGCGCCTGCATCCGGTGATTCGACGCGCGCCCGGGCAAGATCCCAGCTTGCCTTCGGCTGTGCGCGCCGCGAATCAACGCCGAGGTGCACGCGCTGTCTGTCGCGAGTGCGCTCACACGCTCGGGCATCACTTGCGCAAGCTGACATGCGACGGCGAAGGACACCCCGTCCCGATGGACGGTTGGTACTGGGACGTCAGTCACACCGGCAGCTTCGTCGGCGGCGTCGTCGCGCCCTTCCCGGTCGGCATCGCGGTCGAACGCGTGCGCCATCACAACCAGGAAGTCGTGCGCCTTTACGGCGAGCGTGAAGAGTACGAGCTGCTCGGCGGCTTCCGCTGGCAGACTTTCGCGCGACTCTTGTCCGCGAAGCTCGCCGTGCTGCACAAGGCCGGCCGCAAGCTCACGGAACTCGAAGACTGCCGCCTCGCCGCGGTGCCTTCGGATCATGGGCTGGTCTTGCACTTCCAAGACCGCCACCACTTCGTCAACCAACGCTTCTTGTGCGGACACTACGCCGCGGTCTGCGCCGACCTGCCGCTGGACGCCGTCCTCGAGTGGGACTGGCGGGACTTACCGCCCCAGTCCACGTCGGCTCGCGCCTGACTCCATGACCATCGCCCCCCCTACCGACCCGCGTGCATCACGCGCTCGACAGCTCGTCGCACCCTTCGCGACCGAGTACCCGTTCGCGCCGCACTTCCACCAAGTCGATGGCGGTTCGATGCACTACGTCGACGAAGGCCCGCAGGACGGCGAAGTCGTCTTGTGCGTGCACGGCAACCCGACGTGGTCGTTCTACTACCGCCGCTTGGTGCAAGCCCTGTCCTGCGACCGACGGGTGATCGCGCCCGACCACATCGGCTGCGGGTTGTCGGTCAAACCGCAAGACTGGTCGTATCGGCTCGCGGATCACATCGCGAACCTCGAGCGCCTCGTGCTCGACCTCGACCTGCGGAACATCCACCTCGTCGTGCACGACTGGGGCGGAGCGATCGGCACCGGCGTCGCGGTCAAGCACCCCGAACGCTTCCGCTCGATCTCGGCGTCGAACACCGCGGCCTTCCCCTCGAAGCGCATCCCGACGCGCATCGACGTCTGTCGCTTGCCCGTCTTCGGCCCGCTCGCGATCCGCGGCTTGAACGCCTTCGCGCGCGCCGCGACTATCATGGCGGTCGAGAAACGCGAACGCATGACCACCACCGTGCGCGCCGGCTACCTAGCGCCCTACGGGAACTGGCAGGATCGCATCGCGACCTTGCGCTTCGTGCAAGACATCCCGCTGTCGCCGAAGCACCCGAGCTTTGCGACACTCCAAGAGATCGACGCCGGCCTGCCGCGACTCGCGCACCTGCCGGTCAACCTGTACTGGGGCGAACGCGATTGGTGCTTCACCCCCGAGTTCCGCCGCGAGTGGCAAGCGCGCTTCCCTGACGCGCAAGTGCTCGCGATCGAAGACGCCGGACACTACGTGCTCGAAGACGCTCACGAAGAGATCATCCCGTGGCTCACCAAGCAGCTCCAACGCGCGCCTCAGGCCTGAACGACGATCCTTTCACGCAGCTCGGCGAACTGCCGGAACGCGTGAACATCGCTCAGTTCCTCCCGAGCCTCGCGGCGCGTGAACCTTCGAAGCTCGCCGTGCGCGTCGCCGCCGGCGAACCCGATGCGCTGAAGTTCGACGACATCAGCTACGCCGAACTCGACCCCCGCTCCGACGCGATCGCCGCCGGATTGATGCGGCGCGGCTTGCAGCGCGGCGATCGCGTGTGCGTGTTCGTCAAGCCGGGTATCGACTTGATCGCCGTGACCTTCGGACTCCTGAAGGCCGCCGCCGTGCCGGTGCTGATCGATCCGGGCATGGGCCGCGAAGCCTTGCTCTCCTGCGTCGAACGCATGCAACCGAAGGCGTTCGTCGGCATCCCGCTCGCGCACGCGCTGCGCAAGGTCTTCCGCAAGCCGTTCAAGACCGTGAAGCTCACGCTGACCGTCGGCAAGCGCTGGTTCTGGGGCGGGCCGACGCTCGATCAACTGCTCGCCGAACACGATCATCAACCGGTGTTGATCGACACCGCGGCGTCCGACGAAGCCGCGATCCTGTTCACCTCGGGCAGCACCGGCCCCGCGAAGGGCGTCGTCTACACGCACGGCATGTTCCACGCGCAAGTGCTCGCGCTGAAGAAGCTCTACGCCTTCGGCGACGACGAGACCGACGCCGCGTGCTTCCCGCTCTTCGCGTTGTTCAGCCCGGCGCTCGAGATGACCTGCGTCTTCCCCGAGCTCGATCCGAGCAAGCCCGCGTCGTGTGATCCGGAACGCATCGTCGCCGCGATCCAGCGCACGGGCGCGACCAGCACCTTCGGCTCCCCCGCCATCTGGCGGCGCGTCGTGCCGTGGTGCATCGAGAACAAGGTCAAGCTACCCACCCTGCGACGCGTGTTGATCGCCGGTGCGCCGGTGCCGCCGTCGATCATCGAAGGCTTCAGGCAAGTGCTCAACGCGGATGCGGACGTGCACACGCCCTACGGCGCGACGGAATCGTTGCCCGTCTCATCGATGGCCGGTCGTGAAGTCCTCGACGTCACGGCGCAACGTTCCGCATCCGGTGCCGGCACATGCGTCGGCCGCCAAGCTCCCGGCATCGACCTGCGCATCATCCGCGTCACCGACGAATCGATCGCGCGCTGGTCGGACGACCTGGAGCTGCCGCGTGGTCAGATCGGCGAGATCACCGTGCTCGGTCCGGTCGTGACCCACCAGTACAAGTTCGAGGCGCAACACACCGCCGCGACGAAGATCGATCACTCCAGCCGCGTGCGGCATCGCCTCGGCGACCTCGGTTACGTCGATGCGAACGGACGACTGTGGTTCCTCGGTCGCAAGTCGCATCGACTCGAGACCGCGAACGGCATGTTGCCGACTGTCGGCATCGAAGGCATCTTCAACACGCACCCGCGTGTTCATCGTACGGCGCTCGTTGGTGTCGGCCCGGCCGGCGAAGAACGCCCCTATCTGTGGGTCGAACCCAAGGCGGACGAGTTCCCCGCGAACGAAGCTGCGAAACAACGCTTCACCGACGAGCTGCGCGACCACGCCGCGAAGCACCCCGCCGCGGCAGTCGTCGAAGGCATCCTGTTCCACAAGGGCTTTCCGGTCGACGTGCGCCACAACGCAAAGATCCACCGCGGCACGCTGAAGCGCGAAGCGCAGGAACAGCTCGCGTGAGGGCCCTCGTCACCGGCGGCGGCGGTTTCCTCGGCGGCGCGATCGTGCGTCGCCTGATCGCGCGCGGCGACGAAGTCACGTCGCTGTCGCGAGGTTGTTACCCCGAACTCGAACGCCTCGGCGTGCGCCACGTGCGCGCCGACCTCGCCGACTGCGACGCGGTTCGCGAAGCGGTGCGCGGTCACGACACCGTCTTTCACGTCGCGGCGAAAGCCGGCGTGTGGGGCAAGCGCGAGGACTTCTGGCGCGCGAACGTCGAAGGCACCCGCAACTTGCTCTGCTCGTCGATCGACGCCGGCGCCGAACGCTTCGTCTACACCAGCTCACCGTCCGTCTGCTTCGACGGCGGCGACCACAAGAACGCGTCCAACGACCTACCGCGCGCCGAACAGTTCTTGGCCCCCTACCCCGAGACGAAGGCCGTCGCCGAAGCCTGCGTGCTCGACGCCAACGGTGAAGGCGGCATGGCGACCTGCGCACTGCGCCCGCACCTGATCTTCGGCCCGGGCGATCCGCACATCCTGCCGCGGCTCGTGCAATCCGCACGCGACGGCAAGCTCGCGATCGTCGGCCCCGGCGACAACGAAGTGACGCTGACCTACGTCGAGAACGGCGCCATCGCGCATCTCGCTGCCGCCGACGCGCTGAAGCTCGACGCACCACACGCCGGCAAGGCCTACTTCATCGGTCAACCGCAAGCCGTGCAGCTCTGGCCCTGGATCAACTCCTTGCTCGAACGACTCGGCGAACGCCCCGTCACGCGCAAGGTCTCCACGCGCGCCGCCTACACCGCCGGACTCGTCATGGAATCCGTCTGGCGCGGCTTCCGCCTGCGCGGCGAGCCGCGCATGACGCGCTTCGTCGCGCTGCAGCTCGCGACGAGCCACTCGTACACCATGACGCCCGCAGAACGCGACTTCGGCTACAAGCCGGAAGTCGAGATGGACGAGGCGCTGGACCGCACGGTCGAGTGGTTGCGGGAAACGACAGGAACACGATGAAGCACGCTCTGATTCTCGCGTTGATCTCGGTCTCGTTGGTTGCTTGCAACGAAGAGCTCGAACCCGTCGAACCGTCGAACTCCGCTGCCCCCACCCAGCTCGAGTTCCCGAGTCTCGAGGTCTTCGAGCACGCTAGCGGCTGGGAAAAGATCAACGAAGAAGGTCAGCACTCGCGCGAAGCGGATCTACTGCGCTGGATCGATGAGATGCCCGAGGACTACGGGGATCCTGAGACGACGGCGAGTGCGGCCCCCGGAGCGCTAAAGCCCAGGTACCGCGCTTGTCAGCTGCTGCCCGATTCGATGCAGGCTCTCGAAACGCGCCTCGCCGACGGATCGTGGACATCGGATGACCGCACGCTCGCCATCCACATCGCGAAGCTCACTGCCTACATCGACCCGGCTGCAGGATTCGATTTCGATGCGACTGAGCGTCCGAGCGCCGAGCTGCGGCGACTCATCGCGTGGTTCGAGACCCAGGCCGCCGATCCGAAGACGCTCGGTCTGATGGTCTCGTCCATGTTCGCCGGTCCGTGGTATCCGCGCGAAGCGCCGGTCGACTTGGAAGTGTCAGTCAACTCCTCCAAGTCACTGCCGGGCGGAATCGAGCTGGAGCTCGGTTATCGCGACGACGGGACCTGGTGCATGCGCGGACGGTCGGGCGACGAAGTGCAGTGGGTCAGGGACTTGGGCATGCCCGCGGACCAGGCCGTCTCGTTCGAGGATTCGGACCCCGTGGACCTCGGCCCCTACGGCTGGCGCCTGGAGATGACCTTCGGCGACGACGCGAACTTCTACGTGTCCAAGTCAGGCGAAGCGCTGTTCTACTTCACGAGCTTCTGAGTCGAAGCGGGCCGCTCAACGCTTGGCATCCAGCGCTGCGGCGAAGACCTCGAGCAACTCATCGCTGAACAGTACGAGGCGCACGGCGACGATCGGTGCGTGCCGCGCGAGCCCTGCCGACAACTCGCGCACCGCAATCTGCGCAGCGGTCTCGAACGGCTACCCGTACACCCCGCACGAGATCGCCGGGAAGGACACCGTCTGCAGTCCGTGCTGCACCGCGAGCTCGAGTGAGTTGCGGTAGCACGCGGCGAGCTGCTCGGACTCGCCTCGCGTCCCGTCTTGCCAGATCGGACCGACGGTGTGGATCACGTGCTGCGCGGCGAGCTCGTGGCCGCTGGTGAGGCGCGCTTCACCGGTCGAACAGCCTTCCGGATAGCGCGCGATGCACTCGGCGAGCAAGCCCGGCCCCGCCGCACGATCGATCGCCGCGTTGACGATCGCGTCGACGCGCTCGAGCGTCAGGTCGCCGCGGATGCAGGTCAGTCGTTGGTCCTGATTCGCCATGCGCTCAGCCTAGTCGGCATCACACGTCGCGAACAAGCGAGCGCCCGGCGCGCCCCGTGTGGAACGCGCCGGGCGCATTGATTTCGCAGAGCGCAGCGGTCAGCCGGTGGTCGGCACGCCTTCGAGGTCGATCACGCGTTCGTCCTCGAGGTGCTGCGCGAGCTTCATGAAGTCTTCGAAAGACATCTGTTCTTGCTCGCGCGTTCCACGACGGCGGACGGCGACGGTGCCTTCTTCCTGCTCGCGGTCACCGGCGATCAACATGAACGGGATCTGGGCGTGCTGCGCTTCCTTGATCTTCTTGTTCATGTGACCGGGGTGGACCATGCAGTCCGTGCGGAAGCCGGCTTCCTGCAGCTCTTCGTTGAGCCTCACGCAGTAGTCGGCGTGTTGTTCGCGGATCGGGATCACGGCCACCTGCGTGGGCGCACACCAGAACGGGAACTTGCCGCCGAAGTGCTCGATCAGCACGCCGACGAAGCGCTCGAGGCTGCCGAGGATGGCGCGGTGCACCATGATCGGTCGCTTCTGATGTCCGTCGGAATCGGTGTAGGTCAGGTCGAAGCGCTCGGGCAGGTTGAAGTCGCACTGGATCGTGGAGTTCTGCCACTCGCGGCCGAGGGCGTCCTTGATCTTGTAGTCGATCTTCGGGCCGTAGAACGCGCCGCCGCCTTCGTCGAGCTCGAGCTCCAGACCCACCTGGTCCGCCGCTTGTTGCAGCGCTTGCGTGGCCTTGTCCCAGATCTCGTCGTCGCCGATCGTCTTGTCCGCCGGACGCGTGGCGAGGTATGCGGTGTACTCGAAACCGAAGTACCCCATGATCCTGTCCACGAGCCCACAGACACCGGCGATCTCGTCGGCGAGCTGGTCGGGCGTGCAGAAGATGTGCGCGTCGTCCTGCGTGAATCCGCGCACGCGCAACATGCCGTGCAAGACGCCGGAGCGCTCGTAGCGATAGACGGTCCCGAGTTCCGCCCAGCGGATCGGGAACTCGCGATAGCTGCGACCACGATTCTTGTAGATCAAGATGTGGCCGGGGCAGTTCATCGGCTTGACGCGGTACGGCAGCTCGTCGATGGCCATCGGCGCGTACATCAAGTCACCGTAGTTCTCGAGGTGACCCGAGACGCTGAACAAGCTCTCGCGCGAGACGTGCGGCGTGTAGACCGGCTTGTAGCCGGCCTTGGTGTGCAGATCCCACCAGGCTTCCTCGACCGCGCGACGCACAGCGCCGAGGTTCGGATGCCAGAACACGAAGCCGGAACCGGCCTCGGGGTGCGAGCTGAACAGATCGAGGTCGGTCGCCAGGCGACGATGGTCGCGCAGCTTGATCTCTTCGAGCCACGCGAGGTGTTCGTCGAGGTCTTCCTTGGTCCAGAAGGCCGTGCCGTAGATGCGCTGCAGCATCGGGTTCTTCTCGTCGCCGCGCCAATACGCGCCGGCGATGTTGAGCAGCTTGAAGTGATAGTCACGGTCCAAGCGATCGACGTGCGGACCTTCGCAGAGATCCGACCAGTCGCCGTGCTCGTAGAAGGTCAGCTTCTCGTCCTCCGGGATCAGCTCGAGCGCTTCGAGCTTGTAGTCCTGGCCGGCGAGGCGTTCGCGCGCTTGATCGCGCGTGACCTCGTGACAGACCAGCTCGGGCGAACGCTTCGCGATGCGGCGCATCTCTTTCTCGATCTTCCGCAGGTCCTTTTCGGTCAGCGGTTCTTCGAGGTCGAAGTCGTAGTAGAAGCCGTGTTCGATCGAAGGGCCGAAGCCGAAGCGAACACCGGGGAAGAGCTTGGCGACAGCCGAGGCCATCAAGTGCGCCGTCGAGTGGCGCAAGGTCGAGAGCGGAAAGGCGGCTTCCGCCGGCTCTCGAGCCTCCTGGAGCTCTGACATGAGTACGTCTCCTGCGGGATGGATGAACCCCCACGCGCCTACCTGGCACGAGAAGGGCCACGCTCCTCCCTGGGGGAACGTGGCGCGAAAGAGTACCCCGAGGGCCTTGAGGCCGCCAGACGGCGGGCCGCCTTCACGGGGAACTCTCTACGAATCGGCGAGCCAGCGCCGAACCTCAATCGAGAGTTCGATTCCAGTCGCATCCGCGACACGCGCCCGCAGGTCGTCGATCAGCCCGAGCACGTCCGCCGCCGTCGCACCGCCGCGGTTGATGATGAAGTTGCCGTGGCGCTCGCTGACCATCGCGCGTCCGCGCTCGAGCCCCTTCAGGCCGAGATCGTCGATCAGCTTCCCGGCGCTGCGGCCGTCCGAGAGCTCGGGATCGGGGTTCTTGAAGATGCAACCGGAGCTCGATTCGGTGACCGGTTGGACACGGTTCTTCTCGAGCAGGTACTGCTTGGCGCGGTCCTTCACGACCAGCGAGTTGTCCGGCACGAGGCGCAGCACCGCCGCGATCACGACGACGTCGCCGAGGTTGCCGTTGCGGTAGTGCGGGTCGCAGTCGGCGCGCGCGAGGTCGCGCACTTTGCCGTCGAACGAGAGCACGCGCACGCTCTCGATCACGTCCCACAGATCGCCCCAGCGTCCGCCGGCGTTCATCATCACGCCCCCACCGAGGTGTCCGGGCACGCCGACGAGTCCTTCGAGGCCCGACCAACCGACGTCCGACGCCTTGCGCACGAGGCCAGGAAGACTGGCGCCGCACCACGCGACGAGGCGCGGGTCATCGGTGCGCGACGTCGGCGCGACCCGCGTCGTCGGCACGTCTTCGGCGTACGGATCGTCCGTCGCCTCGACTTCGGGCCGGAAGACGCGGTCCAGGCAGTCCGTTCCGATCACCACGCCGGGCAGCACGCCGTCCTGCACGATCAAGTTCGCGCTGGACGCCTTCCGGATCACCTTCTGCCGCCCCCCCAAGAATGAGGGCGTTCGGGAAGATGCGATGGAGCACAGGCTTGGGACCAATTCCGACATAACTCGGACTCCAGCTAATCCCACTCACAGGAACAGCCTAAATAGCTGTCCGAACTCGACTTGCCTCCAGCTCAGCGAGCCAAGTCTGTTCGGTAGCCCCGGCCAACCGCATCAGATTGAGATGGTTCGCTATACTGACTCTAAAGCGAATACTGGACTACACTGACGGCGCTTTCAGAAACCGGCTCAAGACTTGAGGCCACCTCATGAACCCTGCATCACCTTCCCGCAAATGGCCGCTCGTGGCCCTGATCGCCTCCGCCGCCTTGATCGCAAGTCTGTACTACGCGAGCCGCGGCGAGCCTGATCAGCGCAACGATGTGCTCGCTGGCCAGAATGATGCATCGACTCCGCTCCCCATCGCGCCGATTGGCTCACTATCAGCAGGAACAACTGCCGATCGGATTCCAGTGCGTGATGGGTCCGTAGCTGATGGCGAAGAGGAAACCGAATCTAGGAATTCAACAGCAGTCGATGCACAGTCCACAGACGGCGCAGGCATCCTCCATTCGACTCATCTGAAGCTGCTAGAGGGCACTCACGACCGATTCATGGCCGTAACGGGTGGCCAAGAGAGCTCCACCAAGGAAGCCGTGATGATCCAGAAGTCACTTGCTACCAAGTGTGTCGCAAACTTGATGCGGGTTCGCGGCCTCGCGCAGTACGAGTTCGAACCCGGCAAGTCTGCCCATAGCTTTAAACCGTCTCCGGGGCAATGGGCCTTTGGATCTAGCGGCGGAAAATTCACTTTTCAGCAAGGCGAGTATCCGCCCTACGATATTGCGCAGGAGCGAATCTCTGCGGTAATCGCCGGAGACCCAATAGAACCGCTAACCGCCAGCGAACTGCAGGAATTTGAGTCTCTCTACGAACAGACCCTGCAAGAACTTGAGCAAGCGATTGAGAATTGACCAATCAGCCGCCCACGCATTCGCGGGCGAGCACAGTTGATTTCGACAAGAAGTATTGAGGTGCACAACATGAGTTCCCTGTTCGGCCCGGTTTCAGCCGCAATCGCATCGCTCGTTTTCCTGCCGCTCCCGAAACATCCCATGCAGCCGCCCCCGCCCCAGGAATGCGTGCGGTCGTGCGCCGCGGAGTTGACCTTCGTCCCACCACCTTTCTGGGATTTCACCCTCATCGTCACCAATGGAACGGCAACTGAGTCCTGCGTGAAGTGCGGTGGATGTTCCTACACTTGGATTTGGGAATTCGACCCGGCTGAAGTGTGCCGCTGGTCCTACCAGACCCCCAATCACGGTGCCACGACTTATGGCGGTGCGGGTGGCGCAGCTGGCCCCTACGAAGGAATCGACTTCATGCAGCGGGGCTTCAGGGTTTCGTGTGGTGACCGGGTAGTAGATCCAGCCCGCCCAGATGGAAGTAGATCGCGTTCCTGAACCTCTCGCGGTTGCGGAAGCCGCAGGCCATGCGCTTGACTCGCTGGATCT